>Ga0255182_1000177_pt1 | contig 53438 bp, 46 predicted proteins | sample Atl_UVDOM_RepA_8_FD_188420 | JGI IMG/M metagenome (GOLD analysis project Ga0255182, IMG submission 188420) | Freshwater microbial communities from Altamaha River, Georgia, United States - Atl_UVDOM_RepA_8d | ecosystem: Environmental > Aquatic > Freshwater > River | place: USA: Georgia...
ACGACCCACCCCGGCTGTGCGCTCGCCTGCTTCACCCAGCGCGCGAACTGCGCCTCGTCGAGCGGCTCACCCTCGCGGATGTCGAGGTATCGCGTGTGCGGGTCCTTGCTCTCCCCGGGCGGCAGCGGCTTCAACGCGGCGCCGCGGAAGAACGCCACCTTCACGTACTTCGTGAAGCAATGGATCCCGAGGAAGAAGCCCTTGCCCTCGACGCCGTAGAGCGGCGAGTTCCACTTCACGGCCTTGTGCACGCCCGGCACCGTGCGCGAGATGATCGTGTCGAGCGTGCGGCCGACGTCGCGCTTCCATCCCGGCATCGCGTCGATGTACGCCTGCACCGGTGCGTCACCGTCGGCCTTGGCGACCTGCGGGTTGCCGCCCGAGAGGAGGCGCGGCGGCTTCCCAGGCCCCGCGGCGGCGGGGCTGCGCGTGCGCTTCGCGGAACGTGGGGCGGCCTTGCGGGCGGTCATGGGGAGCTCGTCCGCCGGAGAAAGCGCGGGTCAAGCGGCCTCGCCAAGCACGACAAGGTCGTACAGCACGGCGCGGATCGTGCGTTGGTCGGCGCGGAACGACTCGAGGTCCATGCCCGCCAGGAAGCCCGCGATCCGCTCGCATGCGTCGCGCATGTCCTGCAGCCGCTGCGCCTCGCTACGCGGCATACTGGAGGTCCCGAAGGATCGCCGGACGATCCGAGTCCCGGAGCCCGCTCTCCGTAGTCACGTCCACCGGAAGCCCAAGGACCGATTCAAGGTGCTGCTTCACCGCCACCAAGTCGAGCAGGTCGCGGTGCGCCTCGAACTCCACCAACACGTCGACATCGGAGTCGAGGCGACCTGCACCTCGCGCCCTCGATCCGAAGACGCCGATGTGAAGCACGCCCATGGCGCGGAGGGTCGGCATTTCTGCGCGAATGGCTCCGAGCAAGGACCTGAGGTCAGCGGAGGCAAATGGGCTCACGCCGCAATGGTAACCGCCGCGGTTCGCATGCGATCATCGCCCCTCGCGTTCCGTGCGAGCCTCGACCAACCGCGGATCAGGCCACCGGACCCCACGCCCCGAGCAGCATCCCGAGGTCGACGCCGTCGACCGTGCCGTTGCCGTTGATGTCGCCGACGCCGTGGCCCGGGCCCCACTCGCCCAGGAGCTGCCCGAGGTCCACGCCGTCGACCGCGCCGCTGCAGTCGAGGTTCGACGCGAGCATGGCGTCTGTCGCCCCGACGCCGATGCGGACCTTCGTGCAGAGCGCCACGTGCGCCGCCGCACGCTGCGACGCGATGGTCCACGGGTGCTCCGCGAGGTAGTACGCGGGGTCGCTTCCCCACACCGCCTCGAACAGCGCCGCGCGGTTGCGTGGCGGAACGTCCGTGCCCTTGGGGGCGTCCATGAAGTCAAGCTGCATGGGCCCCGCACCGAGGAGCGAGATGCCCGCGAAGAGGTCCGGTCGCCGCAGTCCCAGCCGACCGCTTCCGGCGCCGCCCATGCTGAAGCCCTCGACGACGCGCCCGCGGCGGTGGCGTCGCGCAACCACGATGCCAGGGCGGGGATGCCCGCGATCGGGCTGCCCGTGCCGTGCAGCCAATAGACGACCGGGAAGCGCGCCGCCGGGTCGGTGCCGTACGCCGCCGGCAGCGACACGTGGTAGCTGACCGTCGCCTGCGCGGTGGGGCTCCAGAACGTGCGGTAGACGACCCCCGCCCCGGTGGTTGGGGGCGAGGTCCACTGCGCGGAGGCGTGACCGGCGGGTTAATGATCGACGTGGACGCGCGAAGCCATTCGCCAACAAGAAACCTCGCCGAGCCGCCCGAAGGCGACACGGCGAGGAGTGTGGTCGCGGCGTGCGTGCGCCGGCGGGGATGTACAGGGTGAGTATCAGCGTCGCCGGCGCGAACCCGCGAGGCCAGCCATGCCCAGGAGCGCGATGGCGCCGGGAGCGGGCACCACGGTGATCGAGACGTTGTCGATCGCGATCATCCCACCGGGGAGGGCGTTCCAGTGGAATCCGATGCCCTCGAGGCCATCGATTGCGTTGAATGCGTAGGAGTATCGCGTCATCTGGTTGGAACTGCCCACCTGCATCCCGACGGTGGGCAGATCGTTGAGGAGGCCGATGAACGGAGCCACCTGCCCCACCAAGAGCGAGCCGGAGGTGCCGATCGACGCGAAGTCGAACTGCAGCAGAAGCGATGCATTCGGGGCGATGCCCTGCAGGGAGGTGGTCAGGGAGCCGTTCGGCCCGGTCTGGGCCTGGAAGTAGAAGACTCCGGTATCGCCGGCGAAGCCACCGATCGAGGCCAGCGTCAACGAGCCCGATGGGCCATCGAGCGTCCACGGCGAGATCGAACCGGACTCGAAGTCACCGTTCACGACCAGATTCTGCACGGACGCGGTGGCGGCGGACGAGAGGACCAGTGCCGCGCAGGCAAGGCAGGAATTTCGGATGATCGGGCGGTTGGCGAGGAGGGACTGCATGGGGGCCTTCTGTGGTGTTGTGAGTGCTCCGAGCATCCTGCAGGCGCGAAACCATTTCGCCGGCCCACGACCAGGGCATCCTGCGGACGACGCGACTCGCCCCATACCACGCAGTGAAACCACGGCACCCATCAACCGCATTCGGTCCATGTGTCCACCGTGGACAAGGTCCATCCCGAGGGCCGGACCGGGCCCGGGATCGGAACATCATGTTCATCCACCCATCCGCGCGGGAGCCCTATCGTCACCGCATGGACGAATCCATCGACGACTTCTCAGCCACCGCCGATCGTCTGGCGCACCGCATCGATGCACTCCGGGGCGCACTGAATGAAGCCATCGATGCAACCATCCCGCGACTCGACGGGGCACGCGCGTGCGGCAGGGCGCTGGGCCTCAAGCGGGGGCTGGGCTGGAAGGTCTACGCCTTGGCGACCGGTTCCGGACTGCCGGACGCGCTGGAGGTGCTCCCACGGAGAGCGGGATGGAAGCTGGTGCTGGCCAGCCTGCGTAGCCTCAAGTGTCCGCGCGGAAAGCTGGGCGCCCTCTCGGCCGCGGTGGAGGACGTCCTCGAGATCGTTGGATCGCCGCATATCGGCCGCAACGCGCTTCGCTCGATCGCTTCGGGACGGCTGGACCCCCCGAAGGAGGCTGCGCTGATGCTCCAGGCCCGGCGCACCATGCGTGAGTCCGCGGAGGTCGTGTACGGCGTGCGCTGCGACGTGCAGCTGGGTGCCTACGTGGTCGGCCCACCGGATGACGACGGATGGGTTGACATGGTCTCCGTCCTCGCGTTCGAGTCCATTCGACGCACTCGCCCCGGGCCGCCGATTCCGATCAAGTGGACCACACGGTCGTGGCATCCGGAGTGGCCGGCCGACCGCTCATGGGTCCCGCTGGGCGCCGACCCGATGAAGGCCGGTCTGGTGTCGCGGCACTCGTCGCGACAGACCTGGCCGCGACACCTGCAGTCCCAGGATTGCGAGGCCGGAACCGTCGTGAGCCTGACGGGCGGGGTACGGCCCGGCCCCCGTTCCATGCGCCTGGTCTTCGCGGAACGCGCGCTGCGCGCCGGCACCGTCGGGAAGCCCGATGACCGAGCGGACCTCCACGTGACGACCGTGGTGCCCACGGCGACGTGCATCTTCGAAGTCTGGGTGCATCGGTCGTGCCCGATGATCACGCTGCCATCCGCGTCGCTCCGGGGATCGACTCGATCGTCCGCGCCGATGCCGGATGCCGGGGAGGCTTCCCCACTTCCCTTGGAGGCCAGGGCTCGGCCGGTCGCTGCCGAAGATGGCCTGGCCGAACATCCGCCCATGAACGCCATGCACCGCACCATGCTTCGAAGGGCCACCAAGGCCCTCGGTGCCGCGGCCGACGAATTCCGCGGGTTCCGCGTCATTGTTCCGGATCCACCATCGGGCGCCAGCGTCTTTCTCCGATGGAGGATGTGACGCTTCGCCATCGCCCCCCCGCCCGCTACGCCCCACCCCGAACCACGGACAGCAGTTCCGCATGCAGTCCCGGCGCGGCGGCCAACGCGCTCCTGCCGCGGATCCCCGGGGCGCCGGACCAGTCGGTGAAGACGCCGCCGGCCTCCGCGAAGATCACCGGGAACGGCCCGCAATCCCACGGGTGCATCACGGGATCGAACCATGCGTCCGCCCGCCCGGTGGCCACGAGCATCCCGCCGTAGCAGTCGCTCCAGCCGCGGACGCGCCGCGCCGCCCTCGACACCGCCATCAGTGCATCGACCCGGCCTGCGTGCGTGAAGTACTCGAGGCCCGAAGTGCACACCAACGCCTCGTCGAGTCTCACCGCCGCGCGCACCCGCGCAGGCGTGCAATGGACCGCACCGCGCGCGTCGGCGCGCTCCCACCACGCGCCGTGGCCCTTCGCGGCCCACGTCGACTCGCCGAGCGCGGGCATGGCGCAGATGCCGGCGACCACGTCCTCGGCCGACGCTGCCACCCGCTCGATGGCGATCAGCGTCCCGAAGAGCGGCACGCCGGCGGCGAACGAGACGGTGCCGTCGATCGGGTCGATCACCCATCGGAATCCGCTCGTGCCGGCATGCGCCCCGTGCTCCTCTCCCAGGATGCCATCCTGCGGAAACGCCCCGAGAATGCGAGACCGCAGCAGCGACTCGACCTCGAGATCCACCTCGGTCACCGGGGATGCGTCCGCCTTCGCCGTCACGTCCAGATCGCCGCGCCGGAAGTGATGCATCGCCACGTGCCCCGCCTCCGTGGCGAGCTGCCGCATCAGGCTGACCCGTGCGTGCAGCGCGGCCTGGTCCGAAGGGTCCATGGTCACCATGAGCGCAGCATAGAAGCGGCGCGGGGCCCCGCCCGGATCCCGGGTGGCCCGAGCGAAGTCGCTTGGGCCCGTTCCACGGCTTACCCTGTGGGGCATGGACGACCGAAGTGCACTTGAGGCGATCGTGTCGGCGATGCGAGCCGAGACCGGAACGATCCACTGGGTCGGAGCCGACGGCCGACTCCACCTGGGGGCGATCGTCGGCTGCTTTCCACCGCCCGTGATGGAGGCGATCCGCGTGATCCCGGTGGGCAAGGGACTGGCGGGACTCGCGGCGGAGCGGCGCGCCTGCGTCACCGTGTGCAACCTGCAGTCGGACGCGAGCGGCCAGGCGCGTCCGGGGGCGCGCGCGACGGGGATGGAGGGCGCGATCACGGCGCCGTGCATCGCCGGCGACGGGACGCTCGTCGGAGTGGTGGGGGTGGCGAACGCCGGCGAGCGGACGTTCACCGAGGCGGAGCAGGACGCGCTGCTCGCGCATGGGAAGCATCTGGCCGAGGCGCGGCGCGCACGCGAGGCGAGTCAAGCCGCGGTCACCGCCGATCGCCGCACCCGCGTGCTGTTCCTCTGCACCGGGAACTCATGCCGGAGCCAGATGGCCGAGGGCTGGGCCAAGGCGCTCCTGGCCGATCGGGTGGAGGCGCACTCGGCCGGCACGCACCCGCACGGGCTGAACCCGCTCGCCGTGCGCGCAATGGCGGAGGCAGGCGTGGACATCTCGGGGCACCGATCCAAGCGCCCCGAGGACATCGGCACCGGGTTCGACGTGGTGTTCACCGTCTGCGACTCGGCGCATGAGGCGTGCCCCGCCCTCCCCGGCGCGCGCGTGATCCATGCCGGGTTCGACGACCCGCCTCGGCTGGCCGCCGGGGCCGCCACCGAGGAGGAGGCCATGGGACACTATCGCCGGGTGCGCGACGAGATCCGCGCGTTCGTGGCTCGCATTCCCGAGGAGATCCGATGAGCGACACCGACCAACCCGACGTCCGCGACCAGGTCCGCGGCGGCTATGCACGCATCGCGATCACGGGATCGTGGTCGGCATTGCAGCAGCCGGAGCCGGGCAGCTGCTGCGGCGGCGCGGCGGCAGGCGGGTGCTGCGGGCCGGCCACGTTCACGCCCGAGCAGCTCGCCGGCGCGATCGGGTACTCCGCGACCGAGCTCGCCGCGGCGCCCGAGGGTGCCAACATGGGTCTGTCGTGCGGCAACCCGACGGCGCTGGCGTCGCTCCGGCCCGGCGAGACCGTGCTTGACCTCGGGGCCGGGGGAGGATTCGACTGCTTCATCGCGGGGGCCAAGGTGGGCGCCTCCGGCCGGGTGATCGGCGTCGACATGACGCCCGAGATGGTGGCGAAGGCCCGGCGCAACGTCGCCATGTACGCGCAGCGCACGGGACTCGCGAACGTCGAGTTCCGCCTCGGCGAGATCGAGCACCTGCCGGTGGCCGACGCCAGCGTCGACGTCGTGATCTCCAATTGCGTGCTGAACCTCTCGCCGGACAAGGCGCAGGCGTGGCGCGAGATCGCGCGCGTGCTGAGGCCGGGCGGACGCGTGGCGGTCTCCGACCTTGCGCTCCTTCGACCGCTGCCCGAGGCCGTCCGCGCCGACCTGGAGGCCCTGGTGGGGTGCGTGTCCGGCGCCGTGCTCGTGGAGGAGGTGCGCGCCGCCGCGGCCGCCGCGGGGCTCGAGGACGTCATGGCGTCGCCGAAGCCCGGCTACGTGGAGTCCCTCACGCGCTGGGAAGACCCCCTCTACCTGAAGATCACGTCGGCCCTGCCCGAGGGAACGGCGCCGAAGGACTTCGTGACGAGCCTCGACGTGACGGCGAGGAAGCCATGAGCGCCCCGCAGCCGGGCATGCAGGCCCCGAGCCGCGATCCGGCCGCCTGCGCCCCGTGCGACGGCGACGGCCCGCGCCGCCTCTCGTTCCTCGACCGCTGGCTGACGCTCTGGATCTTCCTGGCGATGGCGGTGGGCGTCGCGCTCGGGCGGCTGCTGCCGGGCATCGCCGACGCCGCCGATGCGGTGACCGTGGGCACCACCAATGTCCCGATCGCGATCGGCCTGGTGCTGATGATGTACCCGCCGCTCGCGAAGGTGCGGTACGAGGAGCTGCCGCGCGTGTTCGCCGACCGCAAGGTGCTGGCGCTCTCGCTCGTCCAGAACTGGGTGGTCGGCCCGGTCCTGATGTTCGCGCTGGCCGCCGTGTTCCTTCACGACCGCCCCGAGTACATGATGGGCCTCGTGATGGTTGGCCTCGCACGGTGCATCGCCATGGTGCTCGTCTGGAACGACCTCGCCAAGGGAAGCGCCGAGTACGCGGCCGGTCTCGTCGCGTTCAACAGCGTCTTCCAGGTGCTCTTCTTCGGCGCGTACGCGTGGTTCTTCATGACGTGGCTGCCGCCCGTCGTGGGCCTCGAGGGCGTGCAGGTCGACGTGCGCATGACGGACATCCTCGCGGGCGTCGCCCTCTACCTCGGCGTGCCCTTCGTCGCGGGCATGCTGACGCGCGTCGCGCTCCGGCGCGCGAAGGGCGACGCGTGGTACCGCGAGCGGTTCCTGCCGCGCATCGCTCCCGTGACGCTGGTGGCGCTCCTCTTCACGATCGTGGTGATGTTCAGCCTGCAGGGCGACCGCATCGTCGGGCGCCCGGCCGACATCCTGCGGATCGCGGTGCCGCTCGTCATCTACTTCGTGGTGATGTTCTTCGCCTCGTTCCTCATGGCCCGGCGCGCCGGCGCCGAGTACGATCGCGCGACCACGCTGGCCTTCACGGCGAGCGGCAACAACTTCGAGCTCGCGATCGCGGTGGCGATCTCGGTGTTCGGGATCTCCTCCGGCGAGGCGTTCGCGACGGTGGTGGGGCCGCTGGTGGAGGTGCCGGTGCTGATCCTCCTGGTGGGCGCGGCGCTCAGGATGCGGGGGACGGCGTCGCACGCGCCCGCACTCCGAGACGCATAGCCTCCGACGCATGCCCACCCCCGACCCCTTCCGTCGACGTCTCCGCGTGCACCCGCTCGCGTGGGCGGGGATCGCGGTGGTCGTCCTCGGCACGGGACCGCTGCTCGCGATCATCGCGGCCGCGGCGCTCGGCTGGACCGACGACCCGAATCCCAATCCCGTGGGGCCGGGACTCCTCGCAGGGTGCACCCTCGTCCCGGGCCTCGCGCTCGGGGCCACGGGCGCCGTGCTGACCGTCCTCGAGTACGTGCGTGACCGCCCCGGCACGGGCCGATGACCGGACCCGCGTCCTACGCCGACCACGCCGCCAGCAACTGCCCGAGATCCGTGCCGGACACCGAACCGTCGCCGTCAAGGTCGCCGCGGCCGGGGTTGCCCCAGTTGGAGAGCATCAGCCCCAGGTCGACGCCGTCCACGCGGCCGTCGCCGTCGAGGTCGGGGGTCTGGCGGCCCTGCCGGGTGACGCCGTCGGACGACACGGGATCGTCCCATACCGCCCCCCACCGCGCGCCGTCGCCGGACAGGTAGAGGAGCAGGAACTCCGTGACCTCGCGCCGCACGATCGCCAGCTGCGCCGCACGGCTGATCGACCCGCCGTCGCAGAACAGGATGGGACTGTCGATGAAGCCGCAGTGGAATCCGCCCGTGATCGTGACCAGCTGCGCGGGCCCGCGCAGGTTCGCGAACATCGGCCCGTTGGTCGACGGGCTGACGATCGTGTCCTGGCTTGCGTTGACGATGCGCGTGGCGGCGGAGACGCCGAGGCACGCATTGGTCGAGGACGGGTTCGTCTCGGCGGCGGCCATCGGCACCACGCAGCGAATCGTCGGGTCACGGTCGGCGGCGACGAGCGCGCATCCGCCGCCCATCGAATGGCCCATCACGCCGCGTCGGTCCGCCGCGACCGAACCGATCCACGGCGAGCCGGCGGCGGTGCCCTGCCCGGCGAACCAGTCGAGCGCGCTGACGAGGTCGTCCGCGAACGCCGAGTGGCTGGGCAGAATGGAGCCCTGGGTCTCCGGCAGGACCACGATGAAGCCCCAGGTCGCCAGGTGCGCCGCGGTGCTCGCGTACTGCGCGACCGGCGTCACGAACCCGTGGCCGAACGCGACGACCGGGTACGGACCGTTGGCGACGTCGACGGCACTGCCCGACGCGGGCGCGACGGCCGGGTAATGGACCGTGGCGCTGAAGGTGGATCCGCCCGCACGCACCACGGTGACGCCGCGCTGCGCGGCGATGCGCGGGCCGGGCTGCGACAGGTCCTGGGCGTGCACGACGGACGCGAGGGCGAGCGCACATACGGAGAGCGCCAAGGCCGTCCGGGACCTGCGGATCGAGGTGCGAATTGGGATCGCGATGCCCTGCATGGCGACCACGGTAGCGCCGGCGCGGGGCCGGGTCCAAGGAAACCGACGCATTTGGCGCCGAAAGGCCGCTACCTGCTGCCCACGCCCGTGTCCTGGGCCATGTAGATCGTGCGCGACGGGAATGCGAACCCGGAGCCGTGGCGCGCGACGATCCGCATGCAATCGACGTTGATCCGCTGGATCGCCGCCCGGTACGTGGGCATGTCGAGCGTGCGGAACATGGCGCGCATCTCGATGTTCAGGGAGCTGTCGCCGAAGCCGACGAAGTGCGCCATCGCCGAGGATGGCTCGACCAACGGGTCCTCTCGCAGGCGCTTCTCGATGTCCGCGACGATCGCGAGCATCATCTCCGGCGGCGTCTCGTACCGGACGCCGATCGTCGCCACGTGACGAAACCCGTCGCGTGCGCTCAACTTCTCGATGCGCGACTGCGCGAGGTCGCCGTTGGCCACCACCAGCACGGTGCGGTCCGCGGTGCGCAGCTGCGTCGACCGCACCCCGATCCGCTCGACCGTGGCGATGTTGCCGTCGATCTTGCAGGTGTCGCCCACGTTCAGCACCTGGTCGGCCACCACCGATGCGCCGCCGAACAGGTTCGAGAGCGTCTGCTGCGAGGCCAGCGCGATCGCGGCGGTGCCGATCCCCAGCCCCGCGATCACGGTGGAGAGGTCGAGGCCGAAGATCTGCAGCGCCGCGGCCACACCCAGCAGCCAGACCACGCCGGTCACGGCGGAGCGGCCCATCCGCAGGATCGACAGCCCGTCCGTGATGCCGCGACGGGCCATCTGCTGCTCGATGGCCACCGACATCACCCGGATCCACCGGACGACGAGCCAGGCGATGACGAACACCATCGCCGCCTGCGAACCGAGCGACAGGTTCTCGCGTCCCGGGGCGCCGAGCACGAGGATCGGCTGCGCCACGCGCATGCCCACCACCGAGAGCAGGAAGATGAGCGGCGTGAACACCGTGGCCAGCGGCTGCACCGCCGGACCGAGGATGCTCAGCACCCCGTGCCGAAGCAGCCACGTGAAGCCCCAGCCCACCAAGAGGCCGGCCCCGCCGATCGCCATCAGTCCGAGCCACTGCCACAGGTCGATCTCCGCGATCCGGATGTTCACGAGGAACTCCGGGAGCGCCGAGACCCACCAGAGGCCCAAGGCGCGCGCCATCGCCGGCACGCCCTCGGCCGTGCCGGCGGTGAACACCCACCGATCGTCGACGCGCACCATCTCGACCTCGAGCACGGTCTCGGGCGTGTCGATGACCCCGATGTTCACGCGGGTCGGCGCGCCGGGCGCGTTCGCCGATGCCCCCGGAAGGCTCGGGAAGTCCAGCCACAGCCGATGGTCGAGGATCCCCTTCAGGGCGCGGGCGATCCGCTCCGGCGACGCGCCCTCCGGCCATCCGGCCGCCGGCCGCTCGATCATGTCGGAGGCATCGTGCCAGTCGCCATCCCGCGCGAGGACGATGAACGTGAACGCGGCGTTGCGCGGCGTGTCACTGCCGCGCGCGATGGCTTCATCGTCGGGGATCTGCACCAACGCGTCGGCGGCAGACTCCTCCTCGACGGGTTCGTTGGCGGGCGCTGCCGCCGGGGCGGCAACGGCGATCGACGCGATGGGAGCCGGGAACCACGCCAACAGCACGGTGAGGGCGAGCACGAGGGCATTCCGGGGATCGGTCGGGATCATGGTCGGGCGGTACTGTACGGCCCTCATGCGCCCCACCGTCACCCTGCTCGTCCTGGCCCTGGCCTGCTGGCTGGCGGCCATCGCCGCCGCCGGCACGGCGGCCATGGCCGCCTTCACCGCGCTCCCGAGGCTGGGCGTCTCGGTGACCGGCGTCGAGGCCTTCTTCGCCGGCGACACCGTGGAGATGGGGCGCTACGCGGCGGGCAGGATGCTGGCGCCCGTGTTCATGGCGAGCGATTGGGTGCAGTTCACGATGGCGGCCGCCTCGGTCAGCTGCACCGTTCGCCTGGTGCGCACCGGCGCGTTCCGGGGGTGGCGCACGGCGCGGGTGGCGTTCATCGCGTGCGTGGCGGTGGCCGCGGCGCTGCTCGCGTGGCGCGCGTGGACGGCGCCCGCCATGAACGGCGAGCTGCTGTCGTACTGGGACGCGGTGGAGGCACGGGATTCCACCGCCGCGGCGGATGCGAAGGCGCGGTTCGACGGCATGCACCGGGCCGCCGACGCGATGTTCCGCACGAGTCTCTTCGTGGTGCTCGGCGCGATCGCCATGCTGCCCGGCGCCCTGCTGCCGACGCCGTCGCCCGCGCCGGCTCCGAAGGATGCGTGACTCATGCTGCCGTTCGCCATCGTCGTTGCCATGACCATGGTCACGCCGCCAGCCGAGAAGCCCGTCGAGCCGTCGGCCGCGCCCAGCGCTCCCGCCCCGCATCCTCCGGTGACCGTGGTCGACCCAAAGCCGGGGATCACCGGCACCGTACGGATGCACCCCGACGTGCCCTCCGTGGTCACGGGCATCCGTGCGCGAAACGTGGTCGTGTGGCTGCCGCCCGGCTACTCGGACGCCGCGAACGCCGCGCGGCGATACCCCGTGCTGTACATGCAGGACGGGCAGAACTGCTTTGATCCAGCGACCGCGTTCATGGGCCGCGAGTGGCACGCGGATGAGATTGCCGATCGCTTGGTCCGCGAAGGCAGGATCCCACCGGTGATCATCGTGGGCATCTGGAACACCCCGGATCGCGTGGCCGACTACACGCCGGACGTGGATCCAGAAGAGCACCGCGGAGACCACAAGCCGCAAGGCCGAGGCGGGAACGGCAAGGCGTACGTGGCTTGGATGACGCAGGAGTTGAAGCCGCTGATCGACCGCACGTACCGAACCGACCCCGCACGCGAGTCCACCGCGATCATGGGGAGCAGCCTCGGCGGGATCATCTCCCTCGCGGCCGCCGAGGAACGTCCGGATGCGTTCGGACGCGTGGCCGCGGTGAGCCCCAGCCTGTGGTGGAACTCGGGCAGCGTCATCGGCCGGTGGAGCGTGCGCCGGCCGTGCCCGCAGCGGCTGTGGCTCTGCATGGGAGACCGCGAGCGCAAGGGGCTCGACGACGAGCTCCGGCGATTCGAGCGCGCGATCCGCGGTGCCCAGGACATGGACGCCATGCGACTCCGCGCGGAGGTCGTTCCCGGGGGCACGCACGACGAGCCCAGCTGGTCGGCCAGGCTCGACCGCGTGCTGGTGTTCCTGTTCGGCGAGTGATCGCCGCAAACGAAAGGAGGAGGCCGGGCGAACCCGGCCTCCTCCGAGGCGATCGATCCTGCCGTCGCGCCCGCGGTGCGGGCGGGACGGTCAGCGGCGGCGCGAACCGAACGACTGCCCGCCACGCTTCCAGACCTCGACGTCCTTGCCGTCGACGACTCCGTCGCGGTTGAAGTCCGCCTTCGCCGCATCCGGCCCGAGGATCGAGCGCAGCGCCGGGAGGTCGATGCGATCGCCGACGCCCAACAGGCCGCCTGCCCCAGAGGAACCGGCGCTGCACGGGTCCGCGCCGGTCCGGAGCATGGCCGCCAGCAGCCGATCGCCGTCAGACATGGTCACGGATCCATCGCCATCGAAGTCGCAGTGGAACGGCGGAGTGCCGCAATCCGTGTCCACGGGTGCGGACTGGCCGATGCGGACGACGAGGATCGCCCAGTCGACCACGTTCACCAGGTTGTCATCGTTGAGGTCGCCGTTGACCAGCGCGGTGCTGCCCGCGAAGTTGACCTGGTAGCGGCGCCCCTTGATGAACACGTCCGACTGCGAGACGAGCGAGTGGAGTCGATCGTCGGCCGTGGCGCAGGAGTAGTTCCCCACCGGCACGAGGCCGGTGCCCGAGGCAACGCCGTCGGTGAACGTCAGCACCTGGCTGAGGTCGACGCCGCCCACGTTGAAGGTGATGCACCGCGTCATCGAGGGGGCGTACCCGACCCCGTCGTACGCCACGGTGTAGGACACCTCGTGGAACGGATCGACCGTGACCGACGTGGTCGCCAGGGCCGTACGTCCGCACGCGTCGGTGGCGGTCCACGTGACCACCGTCGTGCCGCACGGCCACGGCGCTCCGAGCGCCTGCCCGTCGCTGCGGGCGGAAGTCACCGTGGCGGTGCCGCACGCATCCGTCGCGGTGGCCTGACCGATGGAGCGCACCGCCCGGCAGCCGAGGCCCGCGTCGGCATAGACCGTGCGGTCCGCAGGGACGTTGGTGAACTCGGGAGCGGCGCTGTCCACGGTGAATGGCGCCGGATTCTGGGTCGGCAGCGATGCCGAGCCGCCGTTGCCCGCCGCGAGGAGGATCGGCGCAAAGGTCGGGTCGAATCGTGCCTGCGGCGCCGTCGGCGCGCAATCATCCGCCAGCAAGCGGAACCGCAGCGAGGCGACCCGTCCGCCCGCTCCGGAGCCCGTGCCGCCCGGCTGCACCGAGGAGATCCAGAAGACATAGCCCAGCGTCTGGTTGGGCATCACGAACGGGATGGAGCTGATCGGCGCATCGCCACCGTCGATCCCGACGTACTCCAGCATGCTGGGATCCCAGGTGACGCCGAACTGCCCGGCCACCACCACCAGGGGCGGATTGCTCACCATCACGTCGAAGGTGACCACGTCGCCGATCGAGAGGCACGTTGCCGGGGCCCCGTCGCCGGGACCGACCAGGCTGATCTGGCCCTCCGGCTCGCAGCTGTCGGGCACGCCGTTGCCGTTCATGTCCGACTCGTCGCCGGAGGCGATGTCGCACGCGTCCGGGATGCCATTCATGTTGCAGTCGGACTTGCCGCCGGCCAGGTCGCAGGCGTCGGGGATGCCGTTGGCATTGCAGTCCGCCGCGGCCCCGGAAGCGATCTCGCAGGAGTCCGGGATGCCGTTGGCGTTGCAGTCCGCCGCGGCCCCGGAAGCGATCTCGCAGGAGTCCGGGATGCCGTTGGCGTTGCAGTCCGCGGCTCCGGAGACGATGTCGCACGCGTCCGGGATGCCGTTGGCGTCGCAGTCCGCCGCGTCACCCGCCGCGATGGCGCACGAGTCGATCACGCCGTCGCCATCGCAGTCGGTGGACTTGCCCGAGGCGATGTCGCACGCGTCAGGAATGCCGTTGGCGTTGCAGTCCGCCACCAGTCCGTTGGACACGGCCCATGCATCCGGGATGCCGTCGCCATCGCAGTCGCCTTCGCAACCGTCGGGGATGCCGTTGCCGTTGACGTCGGCCGAGGTGCCGGCGGCAATGTCGCAGGAGTCCGGGATGCCGTTCTTGTTGCAGTCCAGCGCCGCGCCGCGGGCGAGGTCGCAGGAGTCCGGGATGCCGTTCTTGTTGCAATCCGCCTCGATGCCGGACGCGATGTCGCAGGAATCGGGGATGCCGTTGTCGTTGCAGTCGGCCGCCCCCGCCGCCACGTCGCACTCGTCCAGGATTCCGTTGCCGTCGCAGTCGGACCCGCGGGCCTTCAGTTCGACGTCGTCGCAGATCCCGTTCTTGTTGCAGTCGCCCGCCTCGCAGCCGCAGCCGCCGGGCGCCTCGCAGCAGTCGGGGATGCCGTTGTTGTTGGTGTCGCTGAGCTCGCCGCTGCGGATCTGGCCGTAGTCGACGATCCCGTCCTTGTTGCAGTCGGCGGACCACTCGATGACGTAGTTGATCTGTTCCGATCGCCCGAAATTGGCCCATCCCGCCGCAACGGTCGGGGTGAAGCCGGCCGCGCAATCCCCGCGACCGAGGTCCGCGGGGTAGCCGGGTGCCCAATTCTCGAAATCGAACGACTCACCCGTGACCCACAGGTAGCCCGAGTCGTCGTCGCACTTGCCGGCGATGGACTGCGCCCCGATCCAGGCGGACGACCCGTTGCTGAGCCCGCCCGGGCTCACGACCGACGAGAACACGAACGCGTTCTCGGCCGCTGAAGTGAGCACCGCGAGATGACCGCCCCGGGCGATCGCCGCGGCCTGGGCGGCCTCGAACGAGGCCGGCTTGCTGATGAGCTCGTACCAGTGACCGTTTCCCTTCGGGCCGGTCCACTGAACCGCCCCGTCGCCGGCGCCGGCGTGGGCAAGCGACGCGCTCGCGCCGACCGCCAGCGCAACCCCCAGCCACCTCATGGATCGAATCTGGATCATTGAGTCTCTCTCCTCCGGAACCGCCCGAACATTCATCGCTCGCCGCCTCGGCCGAGGGTTGCGACCCTCCGGCCTCACGATGACCCCGAAGCCACGCGGCCAAGGGGAGAGCGGATGCGATGAAAACGGACCCCGTATCTCTGGCGAAGGCGGGGTTCCTGGGCGAACCGGATCACCGAGGCGACGGAATTTCCTTCTCCAGAGAAAGACCGAGAAAATCTTCGGTCGCTCCGCCGCGTGATGATCCGCCAGCCGCGCATTTCTCGCCTCACTGGCAGAGGGGGCGATGTCCGGGCAAGGGAACCCGAGCGCGCCCCGATCAGTGAAGGAAAGGGACCTCAGACCATGGCTACGTTTCTTCCGGTTGGAGCAGGAGTCCTCCTGGCGGCTTCCGTCACGTCGCACGGCATGGCGGGCATCGTCCACGTGACCTACGCAGGCGGTTTGGCGATTCCGCAGACCTCGAACGGCGTGTACTTCAACGCCGAGACGGGGCAGTCCAGCACCACGCCTTCGGGAGCGCCGGGATGGGACATCCAGCTCTACGGATCCACCGATCTCTTCACCTTGGGGAACTCCGACGAGTCCGTTCCCGCGTGGGCCGGGCAATTCCTGCGCCTTGACTCCGCGCCGGACTCCGCGGGTGCCTCCGCACTGTCCACCGGGTTCCTGGTGGGCACCAAGCCGGACGGTGCCGAGTGGATCGCCGGCGGTCGGGTGAACGGCTTCGCGGCCGGGACCGCCAACTACCTCGGCTTCCGATTCATTGCTGCCGGCGGTACCACCCACTACGCGTGGATGCGACTCTCCACGCCGAGCGGCACGACCGGGCCCCGCTCCATCATGGAGTACGCCTTCGAGTCGACCCCGGACGCCGCGATCGCGGTCGGCGCGATTCCCGCGCCGAGTTCCCTCATGGTGTTCGTGACCAGCCTTCTGGCCGGGGGTCGTCGACGCCGGTCAGCGTAACGCGCCGGGGACCTCACCCGAGGCGAAACCACACGCCCGCATGACGACAGGGCGCGCGGTCAAACCGCGCGCCCTGTGACTTGGACGATGATCAGCAGCGGCTCACCGCCGGCGACGACCGCCGACAAGGCCGGCCACGCCGAGCAGCGCGATGGCGCCCGGGGCCGGGACCTGCGTGATCACCACGTTGTCGATGCGCACGGAGCCCGACGCCGCGTACGCGCCCGTGCTCGACACCGCGTCCACGAGCGCGCGGAAACGCAGCATCACCATGGACTGGTTGTCCGCAGCGGCACCGAGCGCGATCACCGACGAGTAGATCGGGTTGTAGGTCGTGGTGCTCCAGGTTCCGGGGGCGCCGCCGCCGCCGGACTGAAGCACCTCGTAGTCGGCGACCAGCGTGATCCAGTTGGTCCCGCCATCGACGCTCATGACGAGCTCGAAGTTCTTGGCGCCGGTGGAGCTGCGGGCCTGGTCCCACGACACCTCGAGGTCGCTGAAACCGATGGTCGAGAAGGACGCCTCGTAGTAGTCGCCCGCCTTCCAGTTGTTGCTGCTGAAGGCGTACTGGTTGCCGTTGCCCGCGGGCGACGTGTACGTCGCCGCCGCGAGCGCGTGCACGGACGTCAGGTTGGAACCGGCGGTGCTGACCCCCAGGTCAGCGGCGCCAACCGAGTAGGACGTGCCCGTGGGGACGTTGCCCGTTCCCGTGGGGAAGGCGGTGGTGATGGTCCAGCCCGCCACCACGGTGCTTGCGGAGGCGCTGGAGGCGATGACGACGGCGACCGCGGACGCGGCGACAGCAGAGCGAAGAAGGGACATCTTTGGATCGGCTCCGAAGGGGGGGAAAGGGAGTGTCCGGGGAAAGGGGAACCCTGAACCCTCGCAATGTGGACCGTCCGAGAGCAATGGCAACCATTGCTCCGAGATAACCAACAAACGGACTCTCCGTCTTGAGAGTTCAGCCCGCTCGACCGCCCTGCACCGGTCGCGTCGGCCGCTCACCCCACACGACGCATACGGAACTGCAGCGGCGGATCGGCCGGCTTGCCCTCCTCCGCACGCGGCTCGACCACCAGCAGCAGTTCCCCGGCGGCGGGACTCGAGTAGGTCACGCGCGCCAAGGCCCCGGCGTTTGCACCCGACGCGGCCGGTACGAAGGTCGCCCGCCCCGGCGAGCACGACTCCAACCGCAGTTCCATGGGCTTCGCGCGCTTGGGGTCCGTGTCGAAGTCGGCGTGCACGTGGATCTGGCGCAGGACCACGCCGTCCTTCTCTGCGACGATCTGCGTGAACTCGTAAAACGGGGTCACCCCGTTGCCCAAGATGCGGCGGAACGAGCCCAGCATGGCATTGCCACGAGCCGGCATCCAGTGCTCCTCGATGATGGCGCCGTTGGCTTGCGGGAGCACCCATGCGCCGGTCATGAACGCGAGCGGCTCCAGCACCGCTGCCGCCGGAGCGCCGACGGTTGCGGGCACGGCAGGTGCGGAATCGCGCGACTGCACGGCGGGCGCGGAATCGCACCCGGCCAGGCCGGACGCGAGGGCGACGGATACGGACGCAACGGCTCGAAAGTTCATCGCCGGATGGTACGGCGAGCGCAAAGGGCGGGGGCGGCACTGGCCGGTGCGGTTCCATCCGGCCCCACGCGGATTGACCTACCCTGCCCCGCTCCCGTGAAGAACCCGCTGCTCACCCCTGAGTTCCGCGAACTGCTCGAGGCCAACGATGCCGCGACGCTGGTGGAGACGTGCACCGAGATGCACCCCCGCACGGTGGCGGAAGTGATCGGCGACCTGGAACCCCGGGAACGCCTGAGGATCCTGGCGCTGCTGCCGGCGAACTCGCGGGCGGACATCGTCAGCGAGATGGATCTCGAGGAGCAGGCCGAGCTGGCCGACGAGGCCTCGGCGCGCGAACTGGCCTCGTTCCTCGACGAGATGCTTGCCGATGACCGCGTCGACTTCGTGCAGCGGCTCGACCCGGCGGTGCGCGACCAGGTGCTGCCGCTCCTCGAGCGTGCCGCGCGCGAGGACGTCAAGCGGCTGCTCGCGCAGCAGGCGGGCACCGTCGGTGCGCGAATGAACACCGACTTCGCGAAGATCCCCACGGGGCTGACCGCCACCCAGGCGATCGGCACGCTTCGCCAGCAGGCCAGCCGCAAGGAGACCATCTACTACTCGTACGTGGTGGACGGCGACGGCCGGATGCTCGGCGTGGTGAGCCTCAAGGAGCTGGTGCTGGCGCGGCCGGACATGCCCGTGGCCGAGATCATGTCCACCGAGCTGGTGAGCGTGCGCGCTTCGGATGACCAGGAGTACGCAGCAAAGGTGCTGAACTCCTACGACCTGCTGGCGCTGCCCGTGCTCGATGACCAGCACCGGATCGTGGGCATCCTCACGCACGACGACGTGGCCGACATCGTGCAGGCCGAGGCCACCGAGGACATCGCTCGCATCGGCGCCGTGGCGGCCGGTGCCGAGGACGTGCCTTACCTGCGCACCGGCATCCTCGAGCACGTGCGCCGGCGCATCGGCTGGATCGTGGTGCTGGCGATCGCGCAGATCATGTCGTCGTGGGTCATCGGTGCCTACGAGGCGGCCGTCGGCTCGGCGCTCATCCTGGCCGCGTACATCCCGATGGTGATGGCGACGGGCGGCAACGTGGGCGCACAGAGTTCCACCGTGCTGATTCGCTCCATCGCGCTCGGGCAGGTGGTGCCGGCCGACTGGTGGCGCGTGGCGGTGCGCGAACTGGCCGTGGCCCTGGCCTTGGCGGTGGCGACCGTGAGCGTGGCGTTCGTCAAGGTCTACGTCTTCACGTCGGCGGCGCAGGTGCCGGCAGGGATCGGGCTCGGTGCCGTGGCGGCGGTGGTGGCCCTGGCCGTGGCGGCACAGACGCTGACGAGCGCGGTGGTCGGCGGATTGCTGCCGATCGGCGCGCGTGCCGCCGGCATCGACCCCGCCGTGGTGGCGACGCCGGCGATCACCACCATCGTCGACGTCAGTGGCCTCCTCATCTACTTCACGCTGGCGACCAAGATGCTGGGCCTGGCGCACTGACGGGCCGCCGGCCCGATGCGTCCGGATAAAGCCGGTGCCCCCTCTTTCGCGGATGCCCGGCTTCGGCTATCCTCCTCGATCTGCCCGATCCGGACGGATCGGCGAAGGAACAGCCATGAAGCCCAAGATCCATCCTGAGTGGTACCCCGAGTGCAAGGTCTTCTTCCGCGGCCAGCAGGTGATGACCGTGGGAGCCACCGTGCCCGAGATGAACGTCGAGGTGTGGTCGGGTTCGCACCCGTTCTACACCGGCCAGAAGACCTTCATCGACACCGCCGGCCGCGTCGAGCGCTTCCAGCGCAAGTTCAGCGGCGAGTACTTCAAGAAGGACGAGAAGAAGTCCGCGAAGAAGTAGCGCAGCGATCACGATCGACCCAGCCGCGCCCTTCGGGGCGCGGCTGTTCGTTTGCGGGCGGCTCAACCGCGTCGCCCCGGCACCCTGCGGAATGCTCCCCTTCCCCGACCATCTTCGGCAGATCCTGGACGGCATGGCCGCGGAGCTCCGCGCCGCGGACGCCGCGATGCTCGAACCCGACGTGCTTGCCGATCACCGCCGGGTCCGCATCCTGACCGCGCGCCGCCGGGCGGTGGGCCCGGTGGTCACGCGCTGGGAGGAGTTCCGCGCCCTCGAGCGGGAACGCACCGAACTGGAGGCGCTGGCGCACGGCAGCGACGCCGAGGTGGCGGCACTCGCGCGCGAGGACCTGGCCGGCATTCCGGCACGGATGACCGCGCTCGCCGAGGAGATCCAGCGGCTGCTGGTCACCGGCGAGGACGACCGTGTGGGCAGCGTGATCCTGGAGGTCCGCGCCGGGGTCGGCGGGCAGGAGGCCGCGATCTGGGCCGGCGACCTCGTGGAGATGTACCGCCGCATGGCCGCGCGCCGCGGATGGACCTGGGAGGAGATGGACCTGCGGCCGGGCGATGCCGGCGGGTGCACGCAGGCGGTGATCGAGGTGTCGGGCGACGGCGCCTGGAGCGTGCTCGGGTACGAGGGCGGGACGCACCAGGTGAAGCGCGTGCCCGCCACGGAGGCGCAGGGACGCATCCACACGAGCACCGCGACGGTGGCCGTGCTCCCGGAGCCCGAAGAGGTGGAGGACGCGGTCCCGGCCGACGAGGTGAAGGAGATGCTCACCACCGCGCAGGGCCCCGGCGGCCAGAACGTCAACAAGGTGGCCACCGCGGTGCACCTGATCCACCTGCCCACCGGGATCGAGGTCCGGATGCAGGAGACGCGCAGCCAACTGCAGAACCGCGAGAAGGCATGGCGGCTCCTGCGGGCGCGCGTGCTGGATGCGCGGCGCGCACAGGCCGAGGCCCAGCGGCGCGCGGAGCGGCGGTCGATGATGGGAAGCGGGGGCCGCGCGGAACGGATCCGCACCTACCGGTGGAAGGAGGGCGTGGCCGTGGACCACCGCCTGGAGCAGTCGTTCCCGCTGGACGGGCTGCTGCGCGGCGAGAACGAGGCGCTGGCCGATGCCCTGCGCCGCGCCGACGTCGCGCAGCGGCTGGCGGCGATGTGACGCGCCGCGCGTTCCGCGGTCAGTGCGGCATCGGGAAGCGCGTGCAGAACGCCCGGATCTCCTCACGGACCCGGGCGGTCTCGGCGGCATCGCCCTTGGAGCCCATGACGCGATCGAGCCAACCGGCCACTTGGGCCATCTCGGGCTCGCGCAGCCCGCGCGAGGTCAGCGCCGGCGTGCCCAGGCGCAGGCCGCTCGTCACCATCGGCGGACGCGGATCGTTGGGGATGCCGTTCTTGTTGACGATGATCCCGGCGGACTCCAGCCACTTCTCGGCATCGGCGCCGGCCAGGTCGGCGCTGCGCTGGCGCAGGTCGACGAGCATCAGGTGGTTGTCGGTGCCGCCCGTGCAGAGCCGGTAGCCGCGCTCCGTGAGGGCCGCGGCCAGCGCCTTGGCGTTCGCGACCACCTGCCGGCTGTACGCCGTGAACTCCGGCCGCAGCGCCTCGCCGAACGCGATCGCCTTCGCGGCGATGACGTGCATCAGCGGGCCGCCCTGGCTGCCGGGGAACACCTTGCGATCGAGCTTGGTCGCGATCTCGGCGTCATCGGACAGGATCAGGCCGCCGCGGGGGCCGCGCAGCGTCTTGTGCGTGGTGGTGGTGACCACGTGCGCGTGCGGGAACGGGCTCGGGTGAACGCCGGTGGCCACCAGGCCCGCGATGTGGGCGATGTCGGCCATCAGGTACGCGCCCACGGAGTCGGCGATCGCGCGGAAGCGCGCGAAGTCGATGACGCGGGGATACGCGCTGTAGCCGCAGATGATGAGCTTGGGCTTCGTGTCCTTGGCGATCCGCTCGATCTCGGCGTAGTCGAGGAGCTCGGTGGCGGGGTCGAGCCCGTACTCGGCGATCGTGTAGAAGGTGCCGCTGAAGTTCGGCTTGAGGCCGTGGCTCAGGTGGCCGCCGCTCTTGATGGGCAGGCTGAGCACCGTGTCGCCGGGGTTGAGGAGCGCCATGAACGCGGCGATGTTCGCGTTGGCGCCGCAGTGCGGCTGGACATTCGCGAACCCGCAGCCGAAGAGCCTCTTGGCTCGATCGCGCGCCAGGTCCTCGATCCGGTCGTGGAACTCGCACCCGCCGTAGTAGCGCTTGCCCGGGTAGCCCTCGGCGTACTTGTTGGTGAGCCAGCTGCCGGCGGCGTGCATCACCGCGGGGGTGACGTGGTTCTCGCTCGCGATCAGCTCCAGCGTGCTCGCCTGGCGATCGGCCTCGGCGGCCATCAGGGCCGCCACGTCCGGGTCCTGCGCCGCCACCAGGTCGACGAGGCTGCGGGACATCGGGTCGAGCGAGGCGGGCGCGGCGGCGGGGCTCATCGTGGCGGGGCTCATCGGCGCAATCGTACCCCCGCGCGGCTACGCTCGGCCCGATGCCGAGCGCGCCTTGCAGCGACGAACCGCCGTCGATCACCGTGGAGGTGGCCGGACGCGCGCTGGTCATCGCGGTGCCGGCCGGGGTCGCGCCGGCGGCGCTCCGCCGACGCGTGCGCGCGTGGCTGGCGGGCACGCCCGACGGCTTCGAGGACGTGCCGCTGCCGTCGGGCACGCCGTTCCAGCGGGCATGCTGGCGGGCGTGCCGGCGAATCCCGCCGGGCGAGGTGCGCACGTACGCGTGGCTTGCGGCGGCCGCGGGCAGCCCACGCGCCGCGCGCGCGGCCGGCCAAGCGATGCGCCGCAACCCGTGCCCGATCGTCGTGCCCTGCCACCGAGTGGTCGGGGCGTCCGGGCGCCTCGGGGGCTACGGCGGCAGCGAGGCCGCGGGCGCGGCCGGGCTCAAGGTCGCGCTGCAGCGCACGGAGCTGACGCGGCTCGGGCGCGGCGCCCGTACCATCGGCCCTCCCACTCGCGACAGGAGCCCACGGACATGAAGATCACGATGGTCGGAACGGGATACGTCGGGCTGGTGACCGGCGCATGCTTCGCCGAGACCGGCAACCAGGTGACCTGCCTCGACATCGACCAGGCCAAGGTGGAGACCCTGCGCCGCGGCGAGAGCCCGATCTACGAACCGGGGCTCTCCGAGATGCTGCAGGCCAACATCCGCTCGGGGCGGCTGCGCTTCACCACGGATCGCTGGGAGGCGTACCGGGACGCCGAGGTGATCTTCATCTGCGTCGGGACGCCGAGCGACGAGGACGGCAGCGCCGACCTGCAGTACGTGCTCGCCGTTGCCGGCGACATCGCCGACGCGCTGGAGCGTCTGGGCGCGGGCGCGCGCGCCAAGACCGTGGTCGTCAAGAGCACCGTGCCGGTGGGCACGAGCCACGCGGTGCGAGACCTGATCCGCTCGCGCACCGGCACGCCCTTCCACATCGCCGACAACCCGGAGTTCCTGAAGGAGGGCGACGCGATCAACGACTTCATGAAGCCGGACCGCATCGTCTGCGGCGTCGAGAGCCCGGAAGCGGAGGCCACCATGCGCCAGCTGTACGAGCCCTTCGTGCGCAACGGCAACCCGATCCACGTGATGGACGTCCGCAGCGCGGAGATGGTGAAGTACGCGTCGAACGCGATGCTCGCGTGCAAGATCTCCTTCATCAACGAGATCGCCAACCTGTGCGAGTTCATGGGGGCCGACGTGTCCGCGGTGCGCGAGGGGATGTGCGCCGACCGGCGCATCGGCAACCAGTTCCTCTACCCGGGGCTCGGCTACGGCGGCAGCTGCTTCCCGAAGGACACGCAGGCGGTGGTGGGGATGGGCCGAGGCCGCGGATTCGACTGCGCGCTCAACGCCGCGGTGCACCGCGTCAACCAGGAGCAGCGCGCCCACTTCTGGCGCAAGGTGAGCATGCGCTTCGCGCCGCACGGCGGCGTCGCCGGGCGGCGGCTCGCTTTCTGGGGCGTGGCGTTCAAGCCGCGCACCGACGACATCCGCGAGGCGCCGTCGATCGCCATCATGAAGCGCGCGATCGATGCCGGCGCCCACGTGGTGGCGTACGACCCGGTGGCGCTCGGCAACCTCGCGAAGGAGGAGCCCGCGATCCCGCAGGCGACCGACATGTACGCGGCGCTCGACGGGGCGGACGCCTTGGTCATCTGCACGGAGTGGAACGAGTTCCGGTCGCCGGACTTCGATGAGATCCGGCGCCGCCTGAAGCACCCGATCGTGTTCGATGGGCGCAACCTGTTCCGGCCGGAAACCATGGCGCGACAAGGGTTTGAGTACCACTCCGTGGGCCGGCCGACCGCCGGGTCCTCCACGCCCTGACGCCGGACCTTCGGGTAACCCCTGCAATTCAAGGATTTTCGGGAATTCGGTGCGAAAACCGCTGCCGGGAGCGCGTTACCCCTTGCGTCCGGTGCGGAAATCCCTATATTTGGCCCCGTTCTGGGTCGTGTGACCCGGACTCGCAAGGAATCGGCCCGGATCCCAAGGATGCCCGGAGCCGACAGAAAGGAAGTCAGGATGGCCACCTCCACCAAGCCCCGCAGCAAGGGCGAGACCCTCAAGATGATCGCGGAGAAGACGAAGATGCCGCGCAAGCAGGTCGTCGCCGTCTTCGAGGAACTCGGCAACATCATGAAGAAGGACCTCAGCAAGAAGGGCTCCGGCACCTTCGTGGTCCACGGCATGATGAAGATCGTCGTCATCAACAAGCCCGCCACCAAGGCGTTCGAGAAGCCGAACCCCTTCAAGCCCGGCGAGATGATGACCGTGAAGGCGAAGCCCGCCTCGCGCAAGATCAAGATCCGCCCGATGAAGGCGCTCAAGAACATGGTTGGCTGAGCCAGCCGTTCGATCGATCGAGATCGTCGAGGGGTCCCGCGCAGGCGGGGCCCCTCGTTCGTTGGCGAGCGCGCCGGGCGGTCAGCCCGCGTCGACGAGCATCGTGCGATCGAAGCGGTAGATGATGCGCGGGCTCGGCACCCCGGCGACGACCACCTGCTCCTCGCGGTCCCGGCGCGCACCGATCTTCTCGAGGGCGCGCTGCGAACGCCGGTTCCCGGGACTCACGTGGAACCACGCGACGTCCGCCCATCGGAACGCGTGCGCAAGCAGCATGCGCTTCAATTCGGCATTCGCCCCGGTGCCCCACGCCGCGCGCTCGAGGAACGTGTAGCCGAGCACCACCGACCGGCTCGAGGCGTCCCAGTCGTAGAAGCGCGTGCACCCGATGATGCGCCCGGATGCCGGGTCGCACACGGCCAACGCCCCGCCGCTCGAGATCGCGCCGTCGAAGAACCGCCCGAAGGCCGGGTCGCGGTGCCGATCGCGGTCGGAGTGCTGCTCCCAGATCGCGGGGTCGGACGCCGCCGCCAGCATGGCGGGCCGGTCCTCGGGCACCAGCGGGCGCACCGACACGAGAACGCCGTCGATCCGGGGCTGCCAGTTGGGCACGTCGATCGCGCGGCGCACGGATCGGCCGTGCTCGACCAGCAGCGCCCACGCCTCCTCGCGGGTCCGCGTCGGGTCGAACTGCCGCACCACGCGGATCGCGCGGTCGACCAGCTTGTCGTTGCTCGCGGAGAGGTCGACCATCAGGTTGCCGCGCACCTTGCCCAGGCGGGTGAAGAGCGCGGTGGTGATGCAGTTGAGCGCGAGCTTGGTGGCGCTGCCCGCCTTGAGGCGCGTGCTTCCGGTCAGCACCTCGGGGCCGGTGTCGAGCACCATCAGGTGGTCGCATCCCGGCGGCGGCGGCATGGGGACGCAGCTGATGAACCCGGTGACGGCACCCATCGACTTGGCGATGCGCACGGCACCGAGCGGGTACGGCGTGGTGCCTCCGGCGGCGATCCCGACGACGGTGTCGAGCGGGCCGATCCCGAGCCCCTCGAGCTCGGCGCGGGCGCCGTCCCATTCGTCCTCGCGACCCTCGCTCGAACGCCGCAGCGCGGGGTCGCCTCCGGCGATCAGGCCGACCACCCGGGACGGATCGCTCATGAAGGTCGGCGGGCACTCGCTGGCGTCAAGCACGCCGAGGCGGCCGCTGGTGCCGGCGCCCACGTAGACCAGGCGCCCCCCCTGCGGGAACCGGCCGGCCATCGACTCCACCAAGGCGGCGATGACCGGGGCCGCCCCTGCCACCGCGTCCGCGACCACGCGATGGTCGCCGACCATCAGGTCGACGATGCCGCGGGCGTCGAGACGGTCCATGTGCATCGAACCCGGGTGGCGGGCCTCGGTCTGCACGTGACTTCGGTCGGGCGGAAGGGGCGCGGCGTGCTGGCTCACGGGGCCTTCATCGGCTGCGCGGCCTCGGCGGGTGCAGGGCCTTGAGGCTGCCAGACGCCGAGGTGCCGGAGGATGAACCCCCACTTCGCGGCCTCGTAGGCGGGGCTGCCGATGCCGTGGTCGTCGTTCGGGAACAGCATCATCTCGAAGGGGATCGACCGGGACTGCCACGCCGCCGCGAGCGCGAACGTGTTGGAGGGGTGCACGTTGTCGTCCATCATCCCGTGCAGGAGGAGCGCGCGCCCGCGGAGGCGGTCGGCAAGCTTGACGGCGCTCCCCGCGTCGTACCCCGCCTCGTTCTCGGCCGGGGTGCGCATCACCCGCTCGGTGTAGATGGTGTCGTACTGGCGCCAATCGGTGGGCGGCGCTCCGGCCACCGCCACCGAGAAGACGTCGGGATGCCGGAGAACGCACATCAGGGCCATGTAGCCGCCGTAGCTGTGGCCGGTCACGGCCACGCGCGTCGCGTCCACGTACGGGCGCTTGGCGAGTTCGCGCACGAGTTGCGCTTGGTCGTCGACGTCCGGACCGCCCAGCGCCAGGTACGTGGCCGCCTCGAAGGCCTTGCCCCGCCCCGGAGTGCCTCGGTTGTCCACGCGCGCCACCAGCACCCCGTGGCCGACACGGGAGTCCACTCCGGACCATCGCGGGAACACGGTCGCGAACAGCGGGCCGCCGTAGGTCTCCACGACCAGCGGATAGCGCTTCGACGGGTCGAAGTCCGGAGGCTTGCTGAGGATGCCGTACAGCTCGAAGGCGCCGTCGGCGGACGGGAACCGGAGGAACTCCGGCGGCTGGAGCCCCTGCTTCGCGAACGGGTCCGCGACGGGCTTGGTGAGCGTGGCCACCTCGGTGCCGTCGATGCGGAACAGCACGGTCTGCGGCGCCCGGTCCACGAACTGCCGGGTGGCCACGAAGTGCGAGCCGTCGGGCGCGATGCTGACGTTCGAGTGATGGAGGTCCCCGGCCGTCAGGCGCTCGCGCGCGCTGCCGTCCAGGCGCGCCCGGTGCAGCTGCGAGCAGATGGCCGTCGGGGACGACCGCGCCATGTAGTAGACCCAGCCGGCGTCCTCATCCACCTTGACGATGCCCTCGGCGACCCACGGGTCGTCGGTGACCTTGGCGAGGAGCCGGCCATCCAGGTGGCGCAGGTGCCAGTTGGCGAATCCGTTGGACTCCGACTCCCAGAGGAATCGCTCGCCGTCCGCAAGGAAGCGGATGGCCGGGGAATTGCGCTGCCACGACTCCTGGCGCTCCGTCACGACGGTGCGCGAGGCGCCGGTGCGGGGATCGCTCGCGACCAGCTCCACCGAGTCCTGCCGCCGCGGCGCGCGGAAGAAGAGCAACGCGTCGCCGTTGGGCGACCACTGCGCCCCGTACACGTACTGGTCGCCCTCTCCCACGTCCACCACGGTGCGCGAGCCGTCGGCCAGGTGGTGGACCTCGAGCTTGGCGACCGGGTTGGCGTCGCCGGGCTTCGGGTACCACTGCGGGACCGCGCGGGTGCGCAACCCGGCGAGCCCGGCGAGCAGCGTGTACCGCGGCACGCCCGCCTCGTTGAAGTCGTAGTACGCGAGCCGCGTCGAGTCGGGCGACCACCACATCGCGGAGGTCTGGTCGAGCTCCTCGCCGTACACCCAGTCGGCGCTGCCGAACCAACGCTCGGCGCCGCCCTCGGTGGTGACCGCCACGGGGTCGCCGCCGGCGGCCGGCACGAGCCGGACGTTGCCGTCGGCATGCTCCGCCACCCAGCGGCCATCGGGGCTCGGGACGCGAGTGGCCTGCTGCGCGCGCCCGCCGCGCGGCGCGCGGTAGCGCTTGGGCTCGGGCGCGGCCTCGGGCGGCTCGCCGCCGGACTCGGCCTCCCCGCCCGCCAACGGGATCGAGCGCCACGCCCCCGCGTACTGGAACCAGACCGTGCCGGCCGCGACGTCCCAGCGGACGTCGGACACCGTGCCGGCCGCCCCGGACGGCGAACGGATCGATCGCACGCGTTCGGCGCCGGGAAGTTGGTCGAGGGGGGCCCACTGGGCCGCCGCGGGCGGACCGGCCACCGACAACGCAAGCGCCGCCAGCCAGCCGGATGCGCGCAGGGTTCGCATGCTCATGGGTGCTCCCGGGCGAGTGGCCCGATCGTTCACTGATGGAGGTCGAACGCGGTCATGGCACGGAAGGCGCGGAACCGGTCGTCCACCTGCCCCGCATCGAGGCGCGCCAGCCGGTCGAGCCCGAACGACTCGATCGTGAAGCTCGCCAGGACGGTGCCCCATGCCATGGCGTGGCGGAGCGTCTCGAAGTCGTGCCGGCCGCTGCGCGCGACGTGCGCCATGAAGCCGCCGGCGAAGGTGTCGCCCGCGCCGGTCGGATCGATCACCTGCGCCAGGTCCGCAGGGAACGCCGGCACGCTTGCCACGCCGTCGCGATGGATGAGGATGGCGCCATGCTCGCCCTTCTTGACGACCACGAAGTGACGCGGACCCGACGCGAGCACCTGGCGGCCGGCGCTCACGACGTTGCGGCAGTCGGTGAGCTGCATCGCTTCCTCGTCGTTCATGATCACGCCGTCCACCTCGGCCATCAGCTGCATCAGCTCGGGCCTCGCGATGTTGATCCAGAGGTCCATGGTGTCGCACACGGCGAAGGGCCGGCGCGGGAACTGCCGGAGGAGGTCAAGCTGCACCAACGGGTGCGTGTTCGCGAGGAACACCGTTCCGCTGTCGAGGTACCGCTGCGGCACGCGCGGCGGGGCCTCCTCGAGGACGCCCAGGCGCGTGAAGAGGGTCTCGCGCCGGTTCATGTTGTCGAAGTAGCGCCCGCCCCACGCGAATGTCTCGCTGTTGGGGCGCCGCTCCAGGCCTTCGAGGCAGACGTTCCGGAACGCCCGCAGCTGGCGCTCGTGCGCCTCGGGCCAGTCGCCGCCGACCGCGCCGACGAGCCGCACCGACGTCAGCTGGCTGGCCGCCGCCGCGAAGTACGCGCAGCTTCCGCCGAGGACGCCGGAGGCCTCGCCGGTGGGGGCGTGGAGCGTGTCGATGCCGATGGTTCCGGTGACGAGGAGGGACATCCGCGCGAGTGTACGGCCGCGCCGCCGGTCACTCGCCGGGCTTCGACCACCCGAGCCCGACGGGCACGCCGATCAGGGCGCCGGCCACCACGTCGAGCGGCATCGCGCGCGACCATCCCGGAAGCGCCTGCTGCGCAACCGCGCGGTCGAGGGGTCCGCCGGCCATGAACGCGGTCACCAGCTGCGCGAGCCCGAACCCGAGGATCGGCATCGCCACCAGGAGGATCGGCTGCGTCGGTCCCTGCATCCGCCGGGCCACGATGGCGCCGATCGCCGAGCCGGCGGCGGCCACGCCGATCGCCTGCCCCTTCATGTCCGTGCGCAGGGCCACCCATGCCACGGCGACGGCCACCGCGGCGGCGATGGCACCGCGCGCCGCGTCCGCGTTGAACACCTCGGCGAGGAACGGCCCGCCCGCGCGGCGCGCCGGGAGGTCAAGAAGCGGTCCCGATGCCTTGAACACGGCCATCGACATCCCCAGCGCCACGGCGCCCCACGCCAGCGTCTCCGCCGCGATCGGCAGGAGCGCGTCGCCATCGAACCCCGCATCGACGATCGTCCCGGTGCGACCGGCGAGCGCGGCGATGCCGCAACCGAGCGCGAACAGCCCCACCGCCGCATTGATGGCGCGTCCCACCGCGCACGCGATCGCCGTGCAGGCGGCGGCCGCGGCCACCATCGCCACGGCCGCCTGGACGGGATGGGCGGCGTCGGTGGCGGCCGGGCCGGCCACGCCGCGCGCGCTCATGAGGAACGCAGGAACCGGAATGACCGCGGCGATGCAGAGGAAGGCGCCGAGCGCGAGGACGGCGTAGCGGGCCACGGGGTGCTGCATGCGCCATGTGCTACCCGCGGCGACACGGGGCCGCAAGGGCCGACCCCGGCCGTATCGTGGAGCGATGACCGGCGAACAACGCACCGACACCGCCCCGCTCGAACTCGACGGCTCCCCGATCTCGATCGCCGACGTCGTCGGGGTGGCGCGGCACGGGCGGCGGGCGACGCTGGGCGCGACGGCGCGCGGGGCCATGGAACGATCGCGCGCGGCGCTGGAGCGGCGGGCGGGCGCCGGCGAGGCCCTGTACGGCATCAACACCGGCTTCGGGTCGCTGTCGCGCGTGCGGATCCCCAACGAGGAGCTGGCGTCGCTGCAGGTGAACCTGGTGCGGAGCCACGCCAGCGGCGTGGGTGAACCGCTCGACGCCGAGGTGGTGCGGGCGATGATGCTCATCCTGGCCGCGAGCCTCGCCCGCGGTCGGAGCGCGGTGCGGCCCGCGGTCGTCGAGCTGATCGCCGGCATGCTCGCCGCGGACGTCGTGCCGGTGGTCCCGAGCCGCGGCTCGGTGGGGGCCAGCGGCGACCTCGCGCCGCTGGCGCACCTGGCGCTCGTCCTGATCGGCGAGGGCGAGGCATGGCATGGCGGGCGACGCATGGCGGGCAGCGCGGCACTGTCCGCGGCCGGGCTGGTGCCGGTGCGGCTGGCCGCCAAGGAGGGCCTTGCGCTCATCAACGGCACGCACCTGATGTGCGCCATCGGCGCCATCGCGATGCACGACGCCGACCGCGTGCTTGCGCACGCCGTGGCCTCCACGGCGATGGCGATCGACGCGTGCCGCGCCACGGACGCGTTCCTCGACCCGCGCATCCACGAGGCGCGCAACCAGCCCGGGCAGGCGGCGATCGCCGCCGAGCTGCGCGGCATGCTGGCCGGCAGCCAGGTGCTGCTCGCGCACCGCGAGAACGACCCCCGCGTGCAGGACCCCTACTCGTTCCGGTGTGCGCCGCAGGTGCTGGGGGCGGTGCGCGACATGCTGGCGTTCGCGCGCGGGGTGGTCGAGCGCGAGCTCGGCGGCGTCACCGACAACCCGCTGGTGTTCGCCGACGACGGCGGCGCCGACATCGTCTCGGGCGGCAACTTCCACGGCATGCCGCTCGCGCTGGCGCTCGACGCGGCGAAGATGGCGCTGGTGCCGATGGCCAACATCAGCGAGCGCCGGACGTTCTGGATCCTCTCCGGCCACGACTCGCACAACCCGGTGAAGCCCTACCTCGCCGGCAACCCCGGCACCGAGAGCGGCCTGATGATCGCCCAGTACGCGGCCGCCGCCTGCTGCAACGAACTGCAGGTGCTGGCGCACCCCGCCAGCGCGCACAACGTGCCGACGAGCGCCGGTATCGAGGACATCAACTCGATGGGCGCCACGAGCGCCAACCACCTGCGCGCCGCCGTGCGCCTCGCCGCGGACGTCGTCGCCATCGAGCTGCTGGTGATGGCCGAGGGGCTGGAGGCCCAGCGGCCGCTCCGGTCGGGCGCCGGGGTGGAGGCGCTCCACGCCGAGGTCCGGGCTCGGGTGCCCCGGCTGGCCTCGGACCGCCCGCCCGCGGGGGACATCGCGGCGATCGCGACCTCGATCCGCGGCCACTGAGCGGAACATCGGCCAATCTGGCGTTTGCATGATGGCCCGAGGGGGCCTTTCTCGTTTGTAAAGGCGGACTGCCACCCGAGGCCGCCTGCGGTGCGCGGGGCAGGCATTCCCCATCCAGGAGCGCGCGACATGCCGAGTTCGACCAGGATCCAGCGGATCACGCACCGCGCCGCTGCCGCGATCGCCGCGATCGCCGCGGCCTCGATCGGGGGCAGCGCCGCCGCGGACATCGTCTACGCACTCAGCTTCACCCTCGGGCAGCTGGTCCGGTTCGACACATCCGATCCCGCGGGGACACGCACCGCGCTGACGACCGCCGGGACACTTGCCCAGCCCGCCGGCATGGTGATGGGCCCGGACGGGCACCTGTACATCGGCGAGGGTGGCAACGGCTCGACCATCCAGCCGTCGGTCAGCCGCTTCGATCTGACGACCAACACGCGGACCGTCGTCCACACCTTCGCGTCATCCGAGGTGTTCCCGGGTTCGCTTGCGTTCCGCGGCAATGACCTGCTCGTCGGGCAGAACCCGAACTTCGGGCTCGGCGGACCGGTGGTCCGGCTCGCGAACGCGGTGTCCGGCCCGGTGACCGTGTCCGACTACACCTCGGGAGGCGGGCTCGCCGCCAGCCCGGGCCTCGCGCTCGCGGCCGACGGATCGCTCTACGTGAGCAGCCAGACGTACAACGGGGTCACCGGCATCTCGTCCGGCCCCGTCGTGAAGTTCGACGCCGCGGGCAACTATGTGAGCGAGTTCATCGCCGATGGGGCCGGCACCGGCCTCTACGGACCGACTGGCCTCGCCATCGCGGGCAACACCCTCTTCACGGCGAGCATCATGACGGGCACCGTGCTGCGCACGAACCTCACCTCCGGCGCGACGAGCGCATTCGCCGCCACCGGCGCGGCGTTCGAGGCCTCGACGCTCGCCGTCCTGTCGGACGGAGGCCTGCTGGTGGGCAGCGCCAGCTCCGGGAACATCTACCGCTTCGACAATGCAGGCAACCTCGTCAGCACCTACGCCTCGGGGCTGGGAGCGATCGGCGCCATCGTGGCCGTGCCGGCGCCGGGCACCATCGCGATGTCGCTGGTGGGCCTGGCCGGGATTGGGCGGCGTCGACGGGCCTAGACTGCTCGTCCGATGACCACCGCCTCCCGCACCATCCGCGCCCCCCGCGGCAACCAGCTCACGTGCAAGACCTGGGCCGCCGAGGCGGCCATGCGCATGCTCATGAACAACCTGGATCCGGAGGTGGCCGAACGCCCCGAGGGACTGGTGGTCTACGGAGGCCGCGGGCAGGCGGCGCGCAACTGGGAGTGCTTCGACGCGATCGTCGAGAGCCTGAAGCGGCTGGAGGCCGACGAGACGCTGCTGGTGCAGAGCGGCAAGCCCGTGGGCATCGTGCGCACGCACGTCGACGCGCCGCGGGTGATGATCGCCAACTCGAACCTGGTGCCCCACTGGGCGACGCAGGAGCACTTCGACGACCTGGCGGCGCGAGGCCTCATGATGTACGGCCAGATGACCGCGGGCAGCTGGATCTACATCGGGACGCAGGGCATCCTGCAGGGCACCTACGAGACGTTCGCCGAGTGCGCGCGCCAGCACTTCGGCGGGACGCTGAAGGGCACCCTGAACGTCACCGCCGGATGCGGCGGCATGGGCGGGGCGCAGCCGCTGGCCATCACCATGAACGAGGGCACGGCGCTGATCGCCGACGTGTGCGCCGAGCGCCTGCGCAAGCGCATCCATGACCGCTACCTGGACGAGATGCACGAGGACCTCGACGCGGCGATCGATCGCGCGCTGGCCCTGCAGGCCAAGGGCGAGGCGATCTCGGTGGGCGTCCTGGCGAACGCCGTCGACCTCCTGCAACGGCTCGCCGACCGGGGCATCGTGCCGCACACCCTGACCGACCAGACGAGCGCGCACGACCCGCTCGAGGGCTACTACCCCGACGGCATGACCCGCGAGGCGGCCGATGAGCTGCGCGCCCGCGACCCCGAGCGCTACCAAGCGCTCTCCACGGCGAGCATGGAGCGGCACGTGCGCCTGATGGTCGGCTTCATGCGGGCCGGCAGCAAGGTGTTCGACTACGGCAACAACATCCGCCAGCGCGCGCTCGACCACGGATTCGCGGACGCGTTCGCGTTCCCGGGATTCGTGCCCGCGTACATCCGGCCGCAGTTCTGCGTGGGCCGGGGGCCCTTCCGCTGGGCGGCGCTCTCCGGCGACCCGGCGGACATCCGGGCCACCGACGAGGCGGTCCTCTCGCTCTTCCCGCAGGACGAGGGACTGCGACGCTGGATCCGCATGGCGCAGGACCGCGTGGCGTTCCAGGGGCTGCCCGCGCGCATCTGCTGGCTGGGTCTCGGCGAGCGGCACCGCGCCGGCCTGCTCTTCAACCGCATGGTGGCCGAGGGCAAGGTGAAGGCACCGATCGTCATCGGCCGCGACCACCTCGACTGCGGCAGCGTCGCGAGCCCGAATCGCGAGACCGAGGCGATGAAGGACGGCACCGACGCGGTCAGCGACTGGGCGATCCTCAACTTCGCGGTGAACATCGCCAGCGGCGCCAGCTGGACCAGCTTCCACCACGGCGGCGGCGTCGGCATCGGCTTCAGCCAGCACGCCGGCCAGGTGATCGTGGCCGACGGCACGCCGGACGCCGCGCGCCGGCTCGAGCGCGTGCTCACGAACGACCCGATGATGGGCGTGTTCCGGCACGCGGACGCCGGCTACGAGCTGGCGCAGGACTGCGCGTCGCGGCTGGGCGTGAAGATCCCGATGGCATGAACGTCACGGGCCGGCCGCGCGCGGCTACGCTCCCGGCTCGATGGCGAACGTGATCTGCATGAAGTGGGGGACCAAGTACGGTCCCGAGTACGTCAACCGGCTGGCGTCGATGGTGCGAAGGCACCTGGCGCGCCCGCACCGCTTCGTCTGCATGACCGACGATCCGTCCGGACTCGACCGGGGGATCGACGCCAAGCCGCTCCCGGACTTCGACGACCCGGGCGGGCCGGAGCGTGGGTGGCGCAAGATCTCCACGTTCCGCAGGCCGCTCTTCGATCTCGAGGGACCGACCCTCTTCATCGACCTTGACGTGGTGGTGGTGGGCGGGCTCGACCCGTTCTTCGATCACCCCGGGGAGTTCTGCATCATCAAGGACTGGAAGCGCCCGTGGCGGCCGACGGGAAACTCGTCGGTGTACCGCTTCGAGGCGGGTGCACACCCGGAGATCCTCGACCGCTTCATGCGCGAGCACGCGCAGATCCGCCGCGAGGTGCGCAACGAGCAGGAGTACATCTCCCGCGAGCTCCACCGGGCGGGCACGCTGCGCTACTGGCCGCGCGAGTGGTGCGTGTCGTTCAAGTACGGCTGCATGGCGCCGTTCCCCGTGAATTGGTTCCGCTCCCCGCGGATCCCGGCAGGCGCGCGCATCGTGATCTTCCACGGGCATCCCAACCCGCCGGACGCGATCGCCGGCCGCAGCATCAAGTTCACGCGCAGGGTCCGCCCCACCCCGTGGGTGGCCGAGCACTGGCGCTGACCGACGCGGCGCGGGCACCTCGCGCACCGGCCCCCGGCATCGCCGCGGGCGTCGATCACGCCGTGGCGCGTCGCAGGCGGTCGCACACCGCGCGCCACAGGCCGTCCGCGGAGGGCGGCGCCTCGATCACGATGCGTCCGCATCCGAGCGCGTCCGCCGAGCGCAGGGCGTCGTACAGCGCTCCCGCGTAGAGCCCGGGATCGCGCGGCATGGCGATCGCCGTGTGCGGCCCGGGCACGGTGCCTCCGTCGAAGCACAGCACCGCGCACGGCAGCGGCTCGGCCGCCAGCGCGGAACGCACGGCACCCGTGGGCGCGAGCACCGCGGGCGTGCGGGGCGCGTAGTGGCGCGCCGCCGTGCCGGGACTCGCCGATTGCTCGTCGATCGACGGTGCATCGACCTCGCCGAGGATCGCCCGCAGGGATTCCAACGTGACCGTCCCCGGCCGCAGCAGCACCGGGCGCGCGCCGCTCAGGTCGATCACCGTGCTCTCGAGGCCGAACTCGCTGCGGCCCCCGTCGAGGATCATCAGCTCGTCCTCGGAGGCGAAATCCTCGGCGACGTGGCGCGCCAGCGTCGGGCTGACGTGGCCGGAGCGATTGGCGCTGGGGGCGCTGACGGCGGCCCCGCCGAGCTCCTGCAGGAGCCGTCGCGCAACCGGGTGGCTCGGGGAGCGCACCGCGATGGTGCCCAGACCGCCCACCGCCTCCGCCGGGACCGCGGGCCGGCGTGCGGTGACGATGGTCAGCGGTCCGGGCCAGAGCCGTGACGCGAGCTCATCGCACCGAGGGCACCACGTCTCGACGATCGACCGGGCCGATCCCGGGTCGAGCACGTGGGCGATCAGCGGGTTGTTCGACGGACGCCACTTGAGCCGGTAGATCTCGCCGATGCCGCGCGGGTCGAGGGTGAGCGCCCCGAGCCCGTAGACGGTCTCCGTGGGAAACGCCACCGGCCGTCCAGCGCGGATCGCTTCCGCGGCCAATTCGATCGATGTGTCCGTGGGCTCCAGGATCCGCGGCATGGGCTCAGCGCGGCCCCCCGGCATCGACCACCTTGAGCTCGATGCGGTTGCGCTCCAAGGCGGTGCCCATGGCGGCGTGGAGGTTGGCGATGGCCACGTTGTAGTCGGCGAGCGCCACCGCCTCCGCCACCTGGGCAATGGCGAGTCCGTCCTGCCGGAAGAACTTGAGCGCCAGGAACTCGGGCGTCAGCTGGGCGATGCTCTCCTCGTCGACGGCGAGCGCGCGCATGTTCTCGGCGGCGGCAAGCCGCTGGGCCCGCGTCTGCACGATCAGTCGGTACGCGGCGGCGGCGTCCTGGAGCGCGTTGCGCACGTCAAGCACCACCGACTGCACCGCGGTCTTGTAGACGATCACCGCACGGCTGCGCGCGAGGCGCGCCCGACGGAAGTCCGCCTCCGCCGCGCGGTTGCCGATCGGCTGCCGGAAGGTCGCCCCCACGGCCCACTCGATGGTCGCATCCGTGGAGTTCTCGAGGAACCCGCTGTCCCCGAGGTTCTGCCACGAGTCGCCGAAGGTCGATCCGAGCCCGTACAGCGCCCCGCTCGCCTGCAAGTCCAGCTGCGGCAGGCGACCGTTGTCGGCGACATCGATGCCGATGGACGCGTCGTCGATCGACAGAAGGGCCGACGCGATGGAGGGGTTCGCGGCCATCGCGGTGGCCAGCGTCTCGCCCGGGCTGTACCGCAGGGGCTGGTCGACGGGAACGTCCACCGTGACCAGCGTCTCGTTGCCGCCGGCCGGCAGGCGCGGGTCGTTCATGGTGCGCTTCAACTCGTTCACCGCGCGCTGCAGCTCGCGCTCGGCACGGATGACCGCGGCGCGCCGGTCCTCGACCTTGGAGACGGCGTCGGCGTACTGGGCGAGGCTGGTGTCGTACTCACGCCGGCGTTCCAGCAGCGACCGCACGGACTCACCCACCGAGAGCAGCCATCGGGCGCTTACGAGCCGCTGCCGAGCCACGTAGACCTGCCAGTACTGCGTCTCCGCGCGCGCAACCGTGTCCAGCAGCACCTCGCGCACGCCCTGCAGCGCGCGGCGGTCCTGGTTGCGGGCCACGCGCAGGCTGGCCAGGTTGACGTCGGTGCCGAAGCCGCGCAAGAGCGGCTGGCTGAGCGTCAGGTTCACCGAGTTCAGGTAGGACGGGTTCGGCGTGATCCGGTCGCCGGGGTCGGAGAACTCCTGCCCCTGCATCCGGGTGGAGACCGACAGGTTGGTGCCGGTGGCGAACCGCTGCTCGAAGCCGGCCTCGAGGTTCCAGATCTTCTGGTCGGCGGTCGGGTTCAGCAGGAACCCGCCCCCGCCGCCGCCGATGTTCAGGGTGGGCTGGGGAATGTTGCTGCGACGGTAGCCGCCGTTGGCGAAGAGGACCGTGTCGAAGACGGCCTCGGCCTTGATGATCTCGGACTGGCTGATCGCCTCGTCGAGCCGCACCTGCTGGATACCGAGGTTGTTGCTGACCGAGGAGGCGATCGCCTGCTGCAGGGTCAGCACCACCTCCCGGGGGGCGCGACCATCGAGGTCCGGACCGACGTCCAGGCCGATGCCGGCGTCCGCCGCCTGCGGGCCCAGGGCATCGAGCTGCTCGCGGCGGGCCTTCAGGCTCTCGAACACCTCGCTCCGCGCGGCCTCGACCTCGGTCCCGGGCGAGCGGAGCGTCGACTCCCCGGCCTCCCGGGCCAGCGTGGCGTCCAGGGAGCGCTGCAGCTCGGCGTCGGCGTCGTGCCGGAGGGCGTCGTGGCAGCCGGCCAGGGCGGTCACCGCCGCGGCCGCCAGCCACGACCCCGCCCGGACGGCGGAAATCGAAGGAACCCGAGCATGGGCGAAGCGCGGCATCTGTTCAAGTGTAGTCCGGCGCTGTATCCTTATGGGCATGTTGCAAGGACGCACACCCGCACGGATGCGGGGCGCCGCCGGCACGATGCTGGCCCTCGCGCCCCTCTTCACCCTCTCGCACCTGGTCATCGCGCCGGCCACCGCCGCGCCGAATGCGCAGGCATCGAACGATGCCGCGTACTGGGCGATCGTCAGCGGCAACTCGGTCAACGTGCGCTCGGGCCCGAGCGCGCAGAGCGCCTACGCCTTCGGGCGCCTCGCGAAGGGCGACATGGTCCGCGTCGTGCGCGAGGAGTTCGGCTGGGCGCGCGTCGAGCCCGCGGGCAGCGCCTTCGCGCAGACCTTCGCGTTCGTTCCCGCGGATCGGCGCGTCAGCGTCGCGGCCGACGGCGCCACCGCCACCGTGACCGCGCGCACGGAGCTGCGTGCGCCCAACATCGAGGCCGGAGCCTCGCCCGACAAGAGCTGGAAGCAGATCGGAACGATCGAGCCGGGCGCCACGCTGACCGTGCTCGGAAACGTCGCCGGTGAACGCGAGACGGTGTACAAGGTGGCCGTGCCTTCATCCGCAGAGGCCTGGGTGAACCTGCAGTTCCTGCGCCGCGCCACCGAGGCGGAAGCCGCACAGGCCTCGGTCGCCGCCGCTGCCACGCCGGCTCCGGCACCTGCTGCCACCGCCGACACCGCGGCGCCCGCCGTCGCTGAATCGGCGGCTCCGGCATCGGGAACCGAGCTGGTCGAGGTGGACACGGTCCGCGTCGCGGAGCCGACCAATGCGCCGGCCGCCGGTTCGCCTGCCCCGGCCGCCGTGACCGCGCCTGACTTCGGCTCGCTGCCGAGTTCCGGCCCGGCGATCCCGCCGCTCATGGGGGAAGCACCGCGCACGGGCGACGCCGCACCGACGGTCGCCCCTGCGGCGCCCGCAGCGCCGAAGTTCGTGTCCCGACGCGCCACCCTTGATGACCTAGAGCAGCAGTTCCGCGCGGTGCGGAGCCAGCCCGAGGCGAGCGCCGAGTTCGAGGCGCTGCGCGCCCGCTACCAGGACCTGGCTTCCGCGTCCGACGCCACCGGCAACGTGCGCGGCGTCGCGCAGGCGCGCGCCCAGCAGCTGACGCTCCTCACCGAGACCCAGGTGCAGCTGCAGGGACTCGAGCGCCGCAAGGCCGAGCTCGATGATCGGCGCCGCGGCATCCGCCAACTGGTGCTCGACATCCAGCGGCGCTCGGAGTTCAACGCCGTCGGCGTGCTCAACGCGAGCGCCGTGTACGACGGCGTCCGGCTGCCGGAGCTCTACCGCATCTGTGATCCGATGACCGGAGCGACGATCGCCTACGTGGAGCCGAACGCCGAGATCCCGATGGGTCCGATGATCGGCACGCTGGTCGGCGTGAAGGGCGCCTCGCAGTTCGACCCCGCGCTTCGCCTCAGCGTCATCTCGCCGCTCTCGGTGGACTTGCTCACCCTGCGCACCGAGCCGCAGGTGACCCGGACCGAGTCCACGCGCCCCATCGAGGACGCCGGCACGCTGGCCCCGAGCCAGCAGGTCATCGACGGCGGTCCATGCCCGGAGGACCTGCCGGGGTTCGAGCCGGCGCCCCTGGCCACGCCCTGATCGCGAGCGGACGACTTCATTCCCGCGGGGCCGCGCTCGGCGCGGCCCCGCGGTGATTTTCGAAGCCCTATACTCCCTCGGCTCGGGGCGCTAGCTCAATTGGAAGAGCACCGCCTTTGCAAGGCGGGGGTTACCGGTTCGACCCCGGTGCGCTCCACTCCCGATCCCGATCACTGCCCGGCGGACCGCGCCCGAAACGCCGCGGCCATGGCCACGGCGGCGGTCTCGACGCGGAGCACCGACCCTCCGATCGACACGGGCCGCGCGCCGGCTTCGAGGGCGGCCGCACGCTCCGTGACGGAGAATCCGCCCTCGGGCCCCACCGCGAAGGCGATCCGGTCGGCGACCACCGCGTCGATCGGCCCACCCGCCGCGTCCGCCAGGACGACTTGACGTCCAGCGTCACGCTGCGCGCGGACGAAGTGCTCCAGGCGCGTCGGTTCCCCAAGCACGGTTCGCCACGCGCTTCGGCTCTGCTTGCACGCCTCCAGCAGGATGCGCTCGGCGCGCGGCCGATTGATCGTGGCGGCTTCCACCACGCCGAATTCCGCGTCGATCGGCACCACGGAATCCACCGAGAGCTGGGCAAGCATGTCAAGCGCCGTCGCCCAGCGATCGCCCTTGGGTGGCGCAAGCGCCGCGACGATCTCGAGCGCGGGGCGCGCTGCCCGGCGAACCCCGGTCACGTGCACCACCGTGCCGCCGGAGCGGTCGCGCCCGGCGGCGATCACCGCGTCCGCCACGGACCCTTCGCCATCGAACAGCGTCACCGCGTCGCCGGCGCCGAGCCGACGGACGCCGAGCGCATGGCGGGCCTCGTCACGGTCGAGCGTGACGGACCCGCCCGCGGCCGGCAGCGACGGAACATGAAACCATGGACAACTCATCGGGGCGTACCGGAAAGATAGACGTCCATCCGCGTCGTGCTGCCCCCGAAGGTCAGGTCCGGAGGTCCCGAGAGCGCGGGCGCGTCGTCGCCGCGCTTGACCGCCGTGCGCATCCGGGCCGCGGCGCGCGCCGCGGACAGCAGCGCCTCGGCATCGGGGTCGTCGCCGACCGCGACGCGGAGCACCTGGATCTCCTTGCGCGGCAGCGCGCTTGCCCGTCGACGCGGAGGGAACATGGGGTCGACGAGCACGGCGTCGAACGAGGCATGGCCGAGCGCGGTGATCGCGTCGGCCTCGACGAGCCGCAGGCGCGCGAGCGCGGTCCGGTCGATGCGCGGGTCGTCCGCCGCGCGCCGGATGCCGTCGCGGGCGAGCGCCGCGATCGCGGGCGAGCGCTCGAACGCCGTCACCTCGAAACCGGCCATCGCCAGCAACCACGCATCGGCCAGCAGCCCGGCGGTGGCGTCGGCCACGGTGCGAACTCGCTCGCCCATCGCGCGCACGAGCGGCGTCGAGCGCATGCCCCGCGGGTCGACGGTGCCCAGGTCGACGCGGACGCCGGTCCCCGGACGGTCCGCGGCGCCGCGAAGCTCCAGCACGTCGCCGTGCATCGCGAGCACCAGGTCCTCGGCTCGTGCGGGAGGCTCCCACTGCATCGCCATGTTCTACCTGCCCGGACCCTGCCGCCACCGCCGTAGACTCCGCCGAATGCACCCCCGCGCACCCGTCTTCGGCAACGTCCTCGAGATGGTCGGCAACACGCCCATGCTCGAGCTGCGGCGCATGGACACCGGTCCATGCCGCCTGTTCGTCAAGATGGAGTCGCTGAACCCGGGCAACTCGATCAAGGACCGCATCGCCGTCCGGATGATCGAGGCCGCGGAGCGCGACGGGCGGCTGCGCCCCGGCGGGCACATCGTCGAGGCGACCGCCGGGAACACCGGCCTGTCGCTGGCGCTCGTGGCCGCGCAGAAGGGCTACACGCTCAGCGTGGTCGTCCCGGACAAGATGAGCGACGAGAAGATCAGCCACCTCCGCGCCATGGGCGCCGAGGTGGTGCTGACGCGCAGCGACGTCGCCAAGGGCCACCCCGAGTACTACCAGGACGTGGCCGAGCGCCTCTCGAAGTCCCGGCCGAACACGCTGTACATCAACCAGTTCGCCAACGCCGCGAATCCCGAGGCGCACGAGGCGACCACCGGCCCCGAGATCTGGGAGCAGATGGAGGGCAAGGTGGACGCGGTGGTGGTGGGCGTCGGCTCGGGCGGCACCCTGAGCGGCGTCGGTCACGCGCTGCGCAAGCGCAACCCGGCGATCGAGGTGATCCTTGCCGACCCCAAGGGGTCGATCCTGGCGCCGCTGGTCAACGAGGGACGCCACGTCGATCCCGGCAGCTGGCTCGTGGAGGGGATCGGCGAGGACTTCGTGCCGTCGATCTGCGACCTCACCTTGGTCAACAAGGCGTACACCGTCACCGACGCGGACGCGTTCCACACCGCGCGGGAACTGCTCCGCACGGAGGGCGTGCTGGCGGGTTCGAGCGTCGGCACCCTGCTCTGCGCCGCGCTGCGCTACTGCCGTGAGCAGACCCAGCCCAAGCGGGTGGTGACGTTCATCTGCGACTCGGGCGCGAAGTACCTGAGCAAGATGTTCAACGACTTCTGGATGGTCGACAACGGGTTCATCGACCGTCCCGTCACCGGCGACCTGCGCGACCTCATCGCGCGCCGCCACCTCGACCGCGAGGACTACGTTCTCTCGCCCGAGATCCCGCTGGCGCAGGCGATCAAGCGCATGCGCCTCTACAACGTGAGCCAGATGGTGGTGCTCGGCCAGGGCGACCGGATCGAGGGGATCCTGGACGAGAGCGACGTGCTGCTGGCGCTGGTCGCCGACCCCAAGGGCGCCGGGATCCGGCCGGTGTCGGAATTCATGACGCGCCGCCTGGAGACGGTCCGGCCGGACGCGAAGCCATCGGACCTGCTGCCCGTGTTCCGCGCCGACCGGGTGGCGATCGTCGCGGACGAGACCGCGTTCTACGGCATCATCACCAAGATCGACCTCATCAACTGGCTGCGCAAGCAGCTTCCCTGACCATGGCACACGGACCACTCCACCTCGACTCCCGCGTCATCCACGGCGGCCAGGCACCCGAACCGGGCACCGGCGCGGTCATGCCCCCGATCTTCACGAGCAGCACGTTCGTCCAGGAGAGCCCGGGCGTCCACAAGGGATTCGAGTACAGCCGCAGCCACAACGCGACCCGTTTCGCGGCGGAGCGGCTGCTGGCGAGCATCGAGGGTTCGTCGCTGACCGATGCCCAGGACCGCACCAACGGCGGATTCTGCTTCGCGAGCGGGCTCGCGGCGATCGGCACGGCGCTCGAGCTCCTCGATGCGGGCGACCCGATCCTCTGCATGGACGACGTCTACGGCGGCACCAACCGGCTGCTCAACCGCGTGCGCCGGCGCAGCCAGGCGCTGAAGGTCGAGTTCGTCGACATGACCGACGTGGGTGCGCTGGAGGCCGCGGTCGCCGCCCATCGGCCGCGCATGATCTGGGTGGAGACGCCGACCAACCCAACGCTGAAGCTGGTCGACCTCTCCGCGGTGGCGCGCATCGGCAAGGCCTGCGGCGCGATCACGGTGTGCGACAACACGTTCGCCACGCCGATGCTGCAGCGGCCGCTCGAGCACGGGATCGACGTGGTCATGCACTCGACCACCAAGTACCTGGGCGGGCACAGCGACACCGTCGGCGGCGCGCTGGTGACCGGCGACCCCGGGATCGCGGAGCGGCTGCGGTTCATGCAGAACGCGATCGGCAGCGTGATGGGGCCCTTCGACGCCTACCTCACGCTGCGGGGCGTCAAGACCCTGGCGGTGCGGATGCGCCAGCACTGCGCGAGCGCGGCGCGGATCGCCGCATGGCTCGAGAAGCACCCCAAGGTGGCGAAGGTCACGTATCCCGGCCTGGCCAGCCACCCGCAGCACGACCTCGCCTGCCGGCAGATGCGCCTGGACGGCGCCCCCGCGGGCGGCGGCATGATCACCGTGCACCTGACGGGCGGCATCGAGCGGAGCCGACGCTTCCTGGAGGGCGTGCGCATCTTCGCCCTGGCCGAGAGCCTCGGCGGCGTGGAGAGCCTGATCGAGCACCCCGCCATCATGACGCACGCCAGCGTCCCGCCCGAGCAGCGCGCGGCCTTGGGAATCAGCGATTCGCTGGTCCGGCTGAGCGTGGGCATCGAGCATGCCGACGACCTCCTGGCGGACCTCGAGCACGCGCTGGCCTCGGCCTGAGCGGCGCTGCAATTCGGCGGTTCCAGGGGCGTTCGGCGTCCATGACCCTTGGACCGTGCATCCTGGCCGCACTGACGTTCGCCGCCGCGTCCGCCCCGCCGCCGGCCGGCGGCGTCCTTGCGGGTCCGGAAGTCCGCGCCTCCGCCGACCGGCCCGCCCGACCCACGATCGTCGAGCGGGGCTTCGACGGGACGGTCGCGGAACTCGATGACGAGCCCGAGGTGGTGGCGGCGTTCGCGCTGCCCGACCTCACTGAGGAGCAGCGTGCGCGGCTCGAGGCGATCGCCGCGCAGCGGCGGCGCGCCTTCGAGGAGATCCTGTTCGCCAACTACGCCGAGGTGATCGGGGCGGGCCAGCCGGGCAACGCCCGGCCGGGGCGGATCGCCGCGCTGCTGCGGCCATTCCGGACTCGCGGATCGTTCGCCGACGAGGCATCATCGGTGCTCACCGCCGGGCAGCGGGCCGAGCTCGACCGGATGGTCGCGGAGTGGCGCGCGGCCGAGCCCGCCTCCAACGCGCTCCGCGAACTCGGCCGCATGGCGCGGCGGGCGATCCAGCGCCGGGCCGCATCGCGCCAGGAAGGATTCAACGACCTGGTGCAGCGCCTCGACCTGACGCCGGAGCAGGCCGAGCGGGTGCGGTCGCTCTTCATGCAGTTCGCGGTCGAGGAGATCCAGGGAACCCGGGAGCGCGGCAGCTACAGCCGCCGCGAGCGCGACGAGGTGTTCGCGGCCCTCGCGACGATCCTCGATCCGGCGCAGCGCGAGCGGCTGCGCGACATGGTGCTCGACCGGGGACCTAGCGCGGCGACGCCACCCAGCGTCCCGCCCTCCACCACGCCTTGACCGGATCGACGCCGAACAGGCTGCCGAGGTCGGAGAGGTCGACTTCCGGCAGCGGTGCGCCCCCGCCGATGGCCAGCGATTCGCCCCAGTTCCGCGCCCCGCCCGCGCTGCACGCGGCGACGACCGCGTGCAGCGCCTCCGCCTGCACCGGCGAGAACGCAGGCGCACCCGACGCGCGCATGGCATCGCAATCGGCGCGGAACCGCGCCGCGCCGCCCGCGAGGATCGACGGGTGGGCGTCAAGCAACGCGTCGGCGCCGGAGCGGCCGATCCAGGCGCGAGCCCCGGCCGCGTCCGCGCGACGGTAGGCCGCGAAGGCCTGCAGCATGGCGGCGGCCGCCTGCGCGCGCTCGGCACGGTTGATCCGGCGATCGGGCTCCGGGTCGAGGGCGCGCGCCACGGCGTCGAGCCGGACCCGCTCGGGGCCCTCGGGCGAGTGCTCGAGAAGGAACAAGGCCGCGCTGCGCCCGAACGTTCGGGAGTCGATCGCGCCCGAGAGCCCGGCGAGCGTGCGCGCCAGTTCACGCATCGCGCGGTCGGACGGGTCGGCGCGGTCCATCAGGTCCTCCGCGAGCGCGATGTAGGCCCCGGGACGGTCGGGGGAGAGCGCTTCGAGGCGCGCCGAGGCCCACGGCGGCACGTCGACCGACGCGACCATCGATCCGAGGATGACGGCGGCGAACATCACGGCTGCGTCCCCCCGGGATCGAGCGCCAAGCGTGCCAGCGCCAGCTGGGCACGCGCGTTGGCGACCACCTGATCGAGGGCGTCGGCCGCGGCGGCGCGGGAGCTGGCGGCTTCCCGCACGATGGTCGCCGCCCGCTCGACGAGGCGCGGGTGCCGTTCGGAAAGCATGGCCGCGTCGAGTTCCACCAGCGCCACCTGCTCGGCGACCATCGCCTGCGGCCCGGGAACCGCGAGCGCCCGACGGAGGCGGAGTCGCTCGGCGATCGCGTCGAGCGCGGCCGCCGGCACGCGGCCCGTCGCCTCGGCGCGGCGCGCGTCGAACCAAGCGCGGAAGGCGTCCTCGGGCCGTGCATCGGGAGGCAGTCCATCACCGCCGGCCGCACGCGTCGCGGCCGAGGCCGAGAGCGTGAACTCCCGTGCGACGGAGTCGATGCGGTGCCGATCGGCGGGCGAGAGCGCCGCGTGGCGGTCGAGCAGGAGCACGACGCTTGCCGCCCGCACCTGCGGATCGATGCCCCTGGGCGGCAACTCCCCCGTCAGCGTGGACGCCAATTGCGCAAGTTCTCCCGCGTCCGCGGCGGCGGCGGCCTCGGCGGCCAGCGCTGCAAGAACGTTCGCACCGTCCATGAAGGTGTCGGCGACCACGCCCTGCGCCACCGAGCGCATGTCCGGCGACGGCGATCGCAACGCCTCTGCCGCAAGCGTGTGCGCGTCCTGGGGGCCCAGGTCGCCGATCGCGCGTGCGCGCAGGCCGCGGAGCACGGCCTTGCGGTCCTCGGCCACGGTGCGCGCCTGCAGTTCACCGGCAAGCCGTCCGTCGGTGGCCGGACGGCGGCCGGCGGGCCGTTCCGAGCGGTCGACCCAGCGATCGAGCTCATCCAAGGAGATGCCCTTCGGATCCGCCGCCTGGTCCGTGCGGGCCATGGCGTCGCTCAGCAGCCCTCGTTCGAGGAGGCGCGCCGCCTCGACCAGCGCCACGCACTCGGCGGCCCGGACCAGTCGCTCGGCCGGGTCCCCCTCCGCGCGGCGAGATTCGACGGCGCCGGCCGCGCGCAGCCAGCGGTCGATGGCGTCGGAGGGAATGCCGCGTGGCCGACGAAGCGCGGCTGCATCGGCTTCCGTGGGCTCATGGGCACCGGCGGCAAGCGCCTCGCGGAACCGCTCCGCCGTGCGCCGGCGCGAGGCGGCATCGGCACGGGCATCCACCACGAGCCACGGCGTCCACCATGGACCGGGCCGGCGCGCCGCCAGCACGCTGGTGAGCCCGTGGAGCGCGGTCGTCGGGACCGATGGATCCTCCAACCATGTCTCGAACGCGCCGGCGATCGCCGTGCGTGCCGGCGTCGGGCCGGTCCAGGACAGCGCGTCGAGCAGCGTGCCGCCGGCGTCGGCGCTCACGCCCGGCCGCTCGAAGGGGGCACCGCGGCGCAGGAGCACGTCGAGGAGCGCCAGCACGCGGGCGTCGACCGCCGCACCCGCCAGTGCACCCTCCGCCGCGGTGAGCCATGCATCGACCGCGTCGGCGGCCACCGACGGGCTGCCGGAAAGCACCGCATCCGCCACCGATGGTGCGCGTTCGCCGAGCCAACGGCCGGCGGCCTCCGTGAATCCCTCGTCCGCACGACCCGGACCCGAGCGCACCGCGGCCGCGAGGCCGGCTGCACCCGCTCCACGCCAGAGCCCCTCGGGGGTCGACGGCGCCGAGCGGGCGACCGCGTCCAGCGCCTCGAGGCGCGCGGTCGCGCGGTCGTCCATGCGCAACCCGCGGCCGATCCGCTCGATCGCCTCCGCGCGCAGGCGGGCGTCGAGGGACGGCCACCCTCCGCAGAACGACTCGATCACCCGCGCGATGAGCGCGCGATCGGCATCGGTGGCGGGCGCGCCTGCACCGAGCCGCGCGGATGCCTCCTCGAGCGCCGGTTCGTCGGACGCCAACGACTCGATGGCGGCGCGCGACCACGCGGGTGCGGCATCGATCCGAAGGACGGGCGGGCGCGCGTACATCGCCGGGACCGGAGGGACCGACGCGCCTCGCGGCGCCGGCGGCGCGGAGGAACCCTCGACGGGGCGAGGTTGACGCGTCGGCGGCTCGGTCGATGCGTCCGATCCCGGGGCGAGGCGGCCCGGAGCCGTATCGTGATCATGCGCATCGGGCACCGTGCCGGGCGTGGAGCGCCGCGTGATCGTCGGCTCGATCGCGGCGCGCTCGACCGCGAACCACGTCATCCACGCGCTGACGGCCGTGGCCACGACCAGCGCGAAGGCGCCGACCCACGTGGGCATCGAGGATCGTCCGGGACGCGACGCCGGCGCTGTTGCGGCGGGCGTGGCCCCCGTCGCAGCGGCGCCGGATGCCTCGGTGACCTCGGCCGACGTGCCGGTCGGCGTCACGACCATGGACGCGGCCCGCATGGCGCTGCCGAGCACCACCTCCATCGGGATCCCGCGTTGCGCGGCGAATGCCGCCAGACGCGCGCGAGCCGAGGCGTTCCATCCGCCGCTTGCCCGCAGCACCGCGAGCACCTGTTGGTCCAAGAGCCGCTCGTTCATGATCCGCCCCCGGCGGCGGGGAGCGTCGCATCGAGCGACCGGAGCCGATCGCCGCCTGGGCCGGATCCCAGCCCGCCCGTGAGCTGCCGCACCTGGTCCAGCATCTGCCGAGCCCTTGGCCCGTCGGTCACCGACATGGCCTCGAGCTGCACGGCCTTGGCGAGCAGCCATCCTTCGGACCCCACCGGTTCGGCGGACAGTGCGCGCTGCACCAGTTCCTGCGCGCGCGCCTCGCGACCGGTCGCCGCGGCGAAGTCGGCGGCGGCAAGCGCCAGCGGGATGTCGCGGGGATGGGCGGTCACGGCACGGTCCGCGGCAGCGATCGCGCCGCGCCGGTCGACGCCGGCATGGCCCGACCGGGCCAACTGCGCCTCGGCCTCGATCCACGCCAACAGGGCGCCCACGGGAAGCGCCGAACCGGCGTCGGGGGCATCGGCCAGCCGCTTCGACACGCGCGCGCGCAGTTCGGCCGGTGCGCGCACGGACGAACCGACGGCGGCGAGCACCGTCGTCGCCGCCACGCGCGACCACGGGCTGGCGGCGTCAACACGATCAAGCCAGTCCATGGCCTCCAGCAATCGGCCCTCCAGCGCCGCAACCTGCGCCGCGCGTGCGGCGCGCTCGTCGGCGAGCGCCGGATCCTGCCCCGCCCGGGCCGCCAACGCGTCCAGCGCTTGCCTGGCGCGCGGCGCGTCGCGGACGGCCACGGCCATCTCCAGGCGCCGGCGAACGTCCACCGTTCCGACCGGGCCCGCCGCGGCGGGCTCGTCGTCCGCCACCGCCAAGGCCCGCCGCGCCGACGCCGTCCGCTCGACGCCGTCCGACGCGCGGAACCGACGGTAGAGCGCGTCCATCGCCGCGCGTCGGGCCGCGCCGGCCAACTCCATCGGAACACCGCCGCCGAGGAGCGCATCGATGTCCTCCGCCGAGGGCACCTCGGCGGCGGCAACGCGCCACGCCCGCGCACGGACCCCGGCGATCGATTCGGGCGCCTCCGTGACCAGCCGATCCGCCTGCGCCCTGGCACGATCGATGCTCCCGGCCGCCTCGAGACTCGTCACGGCCATCCAACGTGCCTCGGAGGCGCGGTCTCCGCTCAAGAGGTCCGCGGCGACGATGAACGCGTCGGCGGCCTCGGCCGGTCGGCCCGCACCGCGCAGGATGTGCCCCTGCAGGGCACGCGCACCCGAGATGATCGCCCCGGGTGCGCCGGCGGCGGTCGCCTCGGCGATCGCCTCCGCCGCCACGCGCCACCTCGCGGCCGCGGCATCGCTCTCGCCGGCCGACTGCAGGCGCTGCGCATCGCTGGCGGCACGCACCGCCACGAACAGGGCCGCGCCGGGACCAGCCGCGTTGGTCGGGGATGCCCCCACCAATGCCAGCTCGCGGAGCTTGCCGGCGGTGGCGAGCCGGGCCACGGCCTCGGTCAGCAACGCGTCGGCGCCCGGTCGGTCCGGCGCGCGCGCGGCGCCGGCCGCCGCGATCAAGGCCATGGGCACGCCCTGAGGGCCATCGCCCGAACGGCCGAGGAGCGCCACCGCTCCGGCGAGGTCGCCGCGGTCAACCAGCGACGCCATGCGCCATGCATCGAGCTTGTTGCGGATCGCCGGATGCGTGCGCGGCTCGTCGAGCAGGGCGAGCCATGCGTCGGACGTGCCCGACGACTGCACCAGCCCCGCAACCTGCCCCATGCCGAGGATCGCGCTCGCGAATCCCTCGTTGCCCCGCAGGTCGACCGACACCTCCTCGGGCGTCACCGCCACGCGGCCGGGCTCGATCAACGCGGCGAACCAGGCAAGCGCCGCGTTGGCACGGTCGCGCCAGTCGTCGACGCCGAGTTCCCGACCCAGCCATGCCGCGTAGTACGCGCTCCAGGCACGGAAGAACTGCGCGCTCCGCATCACGTCCTCGCTGCGGCCGGCCACGCGATCGAGCCGCTCGGCGTCGGCACCGCTGCTGCGGGTGGCGCCGCGCTCGGAGCGCTCCTGCGCCTGCCCGGCGCGCGACGCCAAGGTGCCGAACTCGGTGACCAGCCCCACCGCCCGGGTTCGGACGCTCTCGGCCTCCCCGCGATCGATGCGGCCGGCGCGCCATTCCTCGGCGTCGCGCTGCATGGAGCGATACTGGGCGCGCAGGAGCACGAGCCGCAGCGCATCACCGCCGGGGTCGCCCGGGTCGAGACCCCGCAGCAGCGCGCCCGCCCTGGCCACCAGCGCATCGCGGCGCGCCGCGTCCGGCTCGCGCTCGAGCAGGCTGGCAAGCGCCGTGGCCAGCCGCTCGACGAGCGCTTGGCGAGACGGGCCCTCGAGCTCGCGATCGACCTGGGACTCCAGGTGCGCCACGAGGAGGTCGAGGCGTCCGCGCGACTCGATCGCCGCGGTCGTCCGGTCGGCGCGATCGCGCGGAACGGTGACGTCCGCACGCGTCGCGGCGCCCGACGCACCGTTCAGCATGGCCGCCACGCTCTCGGTTCCGGCGGCCGGAGGCGAACGCAGCAGCGCGTCCGCACGCTGCGCGAGCATCGGGTGCTCCGCCGCGTCGCACGCCACCAGGCTCACCAGGAGCACCGCGCCGCGCGATCGGACCGCCTCGTCGGCATCGACGAGAAGGGCTTGCGCGGCCGCAAGGCGGGCCCACGCGTCGAACCATGCCGGCATCGCGCGCCGAACGCGCCCCAACGCCGACAACCCCGACCAACGCGTGTCCGCCACCCCGCCGCGGCACGCGGCGATCGCCTCGAGCGCCGCAATCGCGGCACGGGAGCCGTCGTCGCGCGCGGTGGCGTCCGCCGGCGCGATTGCCGCGACCGCGCCGGGATCCGTCGATTGCGCGGCCCGTGCCCAGGCCGTCGCGACGTCCGCGACCGCCCCGCCCGTGGCGGACGCCCATCCCCGCACGGACCGCGACGCGGCCGTCGCCGCGTCCGGTGCCATCGCATGCGGGGGGAACATCGCCGAGAGCGGCACCGCCGGGTCCGCGATGCGCGCGTCCACGACCCGCATCGACTCACCGGCGGCGGTGACGGGCGCCGCCGCGGCCTGCCCGGCCGTCATCGCCCGCATGACGCGAATCGCCTCGAAGGCGTCAACCGCACCGTCCTCGGGCCGACCCGCACGCAACGCCGACTCGGCCGCGCCGGCGGCGGCGAACGCGCCATCGGCGCACGGCGACGCCCCGCGCCAGGCCTCGGCGGCGGCGCGGAACGGTTCCGCCGCGAGCGGCCAGTCGCCGCGCATCACCCGGATCCGCGCACGCCACAGCGACTCGCCCGCCGGAAGCCACCTCTGCGCCTTCGCGTCGGCGGGGTGGATCGACCGCACCTCGCTCCACGGCACGGTCCGGGGCTGCACCACGCCGCCGCGATCCACGCCGATGGTCACGCCCTCGGGGCCCACCGACTGGACCGTGCCGCGCAACGCGGGCGCACCGCCGCGCAACTCGATCGATGCGGGCGGTGCGGACGATGCCGATCCCGCGGATGACCATGACGTCGCCAGCGCCGCGCCGACCAAGACCGCCAGCCTTGCGGCGCGGGACCGCCGGGTGGCCACGACCGTCATCGACGCCCCCGGTCGCCCGCGGCACGCACCTGGCGGAACTCGCCGCCCGACTCCTGCGCGACTTGGCGCAGCTGGGCACTGCCCGCCTCGTCGCCGAAGGCGATCGTATTGATCGTCACGGCCCGGCCGCGGCTGTTCAGTTGCCGGATCTGTCCGATGGCCTCGCGCGGGATCTCGCCGTCGGACAGGAAGAAGATCACGTCGGGCCGGGCGTCCAGCGCGAACACGCGCTGGAACGCGGGCACCGGTTCGGTGCCGCCGGAGGGGCCGACGTTGCGCTGCAACCACCCGCGCATCCGCTGGAGCATGCTGGAGCGAACGCGCTCCCACCGATCGCTGAAGGCGATGGGTTCGGCGCTGTCGTAGAAGATCACGTACACGCTGGCGTAGTCCGGAAGCGCGGAGATCGATTTCAGGAGCTGCTCCTTGGCCTCGACGATGCGGTTGCTCATCGAGCCGCTCTTGTCCACCACGTACGCGAAGCGCGTGCCGCGCCCCCCGATCCCGAAGAACGTGGTCCCGCCGGCGCCGCCCGCAAGGCCCCCTCCGCCTCCGCCGCCCCCGCTGCCCCCGCCTCCGCCGAACCCGTCGCCGCCACCGCCACCCGGTCCGAATCCCCCGAAGCCCTCCGCGCCGCCCTCACCGAGTCCGGTGCTGGTGCCCTCGCCGCCCGCGAGCGGGTCGTCCACCGCATCGTCCCGCTCGACCATCGCCGCCGAGGAGGCCACGGGATCGGCCGGCGCGTCGGTTCCGGCCGCGCCGCCGCCGTCGTCGGGCACTCCGGCGCCCATGTCCTCGGGGGCGAGTGCCATCTCGATCTCGGCGAGACCGGGACGCGCATCGCCGGGACGCTCCACGCGCGTCACCGCCAGCCACACCAGCAACGATGCGTGGATCGGAAGGCTCAGCGCCAGCCCGATGAGCAGCCACCGGAGGCCGATGCCGACCGCACCGGCCCGGGACGGCCGTGGGGCTCGGGAAACGTCCGGAGCATCCTGCACGCCTCCATCGTATGGAACGCGCCGGATCCGCACGGGCGGCAAACCACCTACCATGCGCCCCCTGGCGACGGTCCCCACCCGGCACGGAGGCAACTTGGCGAAGCGATACGAGCGCGTGGTCCTGAAGGTGAGCGGCGAGAGCCTGGCCAAGCCGGGCGAGCTGGGCATCGACCCCGGCGAACTCGGGCTGTTGGCCAAGGAGATCGCCGATGCCTACCGGCACGCGAGCCCACTGCAGCTGGCGGTCGTGGTGGGCGGCGGCAACATCATCCGGGGCGCACGCCTGGCCGAGGCCGGCAAGATCGACCAGTCCACCGCCGACTACATGGGCATGCTGGGAACCGTGATCAACGGACTGGCGCTCAAGGAGGCGCTCGGGCACCTGGGAATCGAGGCCCGCGTGATGAGCGCCATCAACCTGCCCGCGGTCGCCGAGCCGTTCATCCGGGCCCGCGCCGTCCGGCACCTCGAGAAGGGACGCGTGGTCATCCTGGTGGCCGGCACCGGCAACCCGTTCTTCACCACCGACACGTGCGCGAGCCTGCGGGGCATCGAGCTCGGCGCGCAGGCCATCCTGAAGGCCACCAAGGTGGACGGCATCTACACCGCCGACCCGAAGAAGGACCCGACCGCCACCCGTTACGAGCGCCTGACGTTCGCCGAGGCGATCGAGCGCCAGCTGGCCGTGATGGACCTGACCGCGCTCACCATGTGCATGGAGCACGAGGTGCCGGTGGTGGTCTTCGACTTCCGGCGCTCCGGCAACATCCAGCGGGTGCTCGACGGCGATTCTTCCGTCGGCACCGTGGTCACCAACTGAACGACGGAGGACGCCACCATGGACATCGACACCGTGCTGCTTGAGGCCGAGGAACGCATGGAGACGGGCACCGAGTACTTCCAGCGCGAGCTGCGCGGGGTGCGGACCGGGCGCGCCACCAGTGCGCTGGTCGAGTACGTGAAGGTCGACTACTACGGCTCCAGCACCGACCTGCGCGAGCTCGCCGGCATCAGCGTGGCCGATGCCACCACGCTGGTCGTCAAGCCCTTCGACCCGGGGTCCAAGGGCGAGATCGTCCGCGCCATCGAGAACGCCGGGATCGGCGTTCGTGCCGTCGCCGAGGGCAACG
>Ga0255182_1000178_pt1 | contig 53257 bp, 40 predicted proteins | sample Atl_UVDOM_RepA_8_FD_188420 | JGI IMG/M metagenome (GOLD analysis project Ga0255182, IMG submission 188420) | Freshwater microbial communities from Altamaha River, Georgia, United States - Atl_UVDOM_RepA_8d | ecosystem: Environmental > Aquatic > Freshwater > River | place: USA: Georgia...
GCCTATAAGGATTGCTTCTTTAGGCCCCACCTCCCTGGTTCCGGAACTTGCCCTGTCAGCCCAAAATAATATGGCTGCAGTAACAAGTAACAGGCTGCTTACCAGGACAATCTGACCTTCAAACAGTTGATCAATTTCATCTTCCCAGAATAAGCCTGCAAAAACAGCAGGTATCATAGATAAGATAATGTTTCGCGCAAATAAATGGGACGTTGTCAGGCTCGGTTTAAATAAGTCAGCTAAAATTTGACCAATTTCTTTTCTGAAGACAACAACGGTAGCCAGTGCTGTTGCTGCATGTAAGGTTACCGTCATTAATAACCCAGCATTCAAATCTTTCTTGTCCCCAAGAAAATACTGGGCGATTTCCAGATGACCGCTGCTACTTACAGGGAGAAACTCTGTTAATCCTTGTACAATGCCAAGTAAAATGGCTTCTATATAGCTATTCATTATTTTCGGAAAATAGCAAATACTTCAATAATTAGTCCGCTGATAATCAATATGGGCGCTACAACCATTCTGACAGGACTATAAATGATGGACTCATCCCAAACATCAGGGGCTGGCATTTTTCCGCCAGACATAAGAATTATGCCCAAAGCCACCAGGAAAATGCCCGCACCCATCCAGATGAAATTATTTTTATTGAATAACATTTCCACCTGAGGCTTATTTACACTTGATTTACCACCACCTACAGCAGCACGCTGCTTGTTCTGGGTCTGAACTGGTTCATTTGATTTTGAACCTGTTGAAGGATTGGTTGTGATTTTAACTTTTGCTTTACTCATGATTTTTCACCGGATTTTAAATACGGACTACGAATTTAAACATTAATATTATTTATCTTTTAATTATTGCCAAATCAAATTAATACAAATCATCCACCCGCATCTTAAGGTATCTGTTGACAACAATGTAAGTACTGAATAGGTAAATAAAAATCCCGGCAAAGGTAACGCCTGCGGCAAGTATAAATAATTTATCAGCAGGTAAATTACGGACCAGTTCCGGAATATTTCTTAAAAGCCAAAAATACAGGGCACCTAAGCCTGTCAGAGATAACATACTGGAAATAATCCCATGGGTAAAACTTCTTTTTAAAAATGGGGCACTGATAAATTGCCAGGTTGCTCCAACCAGTTCCATATTTTTAATAATAAAACGCTGACTGTGAAGCGCTAATTTTATGGTATTGAAAATTAAGATACTGGAAATAGCCAATAAAATTAAGGTCAGGCTGAAGGTAAATAGCAAAAATTTATTCATATTCCTTAGCAGGGAGTTCAAAAAACTATCCTGAAAATATACGGCTTTAACATTTGGGAATTGTAAAAGGGCCTTTTTAATTTTAGTTAAACTGCTTCGCTCGAGGTAAGCTTCCCTTACATTAAACGTTATAATATCTAAAAAAGGGTTCGGTAAATCTAATTTTAAAAAATCTTCCCCAAAATCCTTGCGCATCAATTGTACGGCTTCCTCTTTGTCAATGACGGATAAACTTTCTTTTTTATAAAAATCCCGGGCGCTTAACCATTCTTTAAGGGAATTCATTTGTGCGGGACTTCCTGTTTCACTTATCTCTATGATTAAATTTAAATTTTCTTTGTAAAATGAAATGAGTTGCCGGGTATTAAATAATATAAAACCAAAAATTCCAAGGATAAACAACACCAGCGAAATACTAATCATCGCATAAAAGTAATTTGGTCTCGAACCAAACTTCCCTGGCTCCTGGTATAAAGTAGTATTGGCTTTCATTTTCTGATTACCTGTTTTCCAACTGATTCATTAATAATTCTGTCTCTGAAAGTAGTGATTTCAATAGCTTGAGTCGCTCCATCTTTTCCTTTTCTGTCAAAGTATTTCCTTCGTTTCCATTTAAAGCGCCAGATGCCTGTTCCAGCTTGAGGAGCTGATCGCGTTTTTCGGTTAGATGCTGGTACTGTTCACTTAAGTTTGGGTTATCTCTATTATTCACAGCGGTTTCTATGCCATCGAGCAATTGACTGACTCTGTCAATGGCCATATCATATTTTCCATCCCTTAGTTTTTGCTTTTCCGCACGAAGTAAATCCCAGGACGATTTTCCCAGATGAATCACTTCGCCAAAAATTTTTTTGGAGGTTGATTTCTCTTCAGGGGTTCCCAAAAAATAATTATACACCAGCAAAAGCACAACCAGGCTTAAAAATAATTTAAATAGAAATCGAATCATTTTACTTCCATTTATTTAAGTGCAATAAGACTGCAAATCTAATTCCTTTTTGTCTATTTTTGCGGAAAATTACAACGTTGCCTTTTTGAGATTTTTTGAAAAGGAATAGTAACAAAATGACACCAAAATGGAATACAAATTTGCTGACATAGAGTCGCGATGGAAAAAATACTGGGAAGAAAATAAGGTTTATAAGGTTAGTAATACCTCCGATAAACCAAAATACTATGTTCTTGACATGTTTCCATATCCCTCTGGTGCTGGGCTTCATGTTGGTCACCCGCTCGGTTATATTGCCTCTGATATTTATGCCCGTTATAAAAGGTTAAATGGATTTAATGTACTGCATCCTATGGGATACGATGCTTTCGGACTTCCTGCCGAACAGTATGCTATTCAAACTGGGGTGCAACCTGCTGTTTCAACGGCAGAAAATATAGCCAGGTACCGCAAACAGCTCGATAATCTGGGTTTTAGTTTCGATTGGGACAGGGAGGTACAAACCTCTGATCCTGCCTATTATAAATGGACGCAATGGATTTTTCTTCAGTTATTTAACCATTATTATGATACAGAGGTAAATGCGGCAAAACCGATTTCAGAACTGGAGGATTACTTTTTAGCCAATGGTTCCGGCCTTGTTAATGCTTCCCATAATGAGTTTGATCCTTTTACTGCCGCTGAATGGAAAGCGATGTCCAGGTCGGAAAAGGAAAATATGCTGATGAACTTTCGTCTGGCTTACAGAAAGGTCACCTTTGTAAACTGGTGTGAAGCACTGGGTACGGTACTGGCTAATGATGAGGTTAAAGATGGTGTATCAGAACGTGGAGGGCATCCGGTTGAGAAAAAACCGATGATGCAATGGTCACTAAGAATTACGGCTTATGCAGAAAGGTTATTAAATGATCTTCAGACGCTCGATTATTCAGATGCCATGAAAAAGATGCAGTCCAACTGGATTGGTCGTTCGGAAGGGGCCAGGATGTTTTTTGGCTTAGATGGTACCGATAAGAAACTGGAAATTTTTACTACTCGTCCCGATACGCTCTTTGGGGTAACATTTATGGTGTTAGCTCCGGAACATGAATTAGTAGCCTCTTTAACAACTGATGATCAGGCTTCAAAAGTTGCTGATTATCTGGCTTATGTGCAAAGCAGGTCAGAAAGGGAACGAATGGCAGAAGTGAAAGAAGTTACAGGTGAATTTTTAGGTTCCTACGCTTTAAATCCATTTAACGGCAAGAAAATTCCTGTCTATATAGGGGAGTATGTACTCAAAGATTATGGTACAGGGGCCATTATGGCAGTACCAAGTGATGATGACAGAGATCATGCTTTTGCCGTAAAATTTGGACTGGAAATTATAGATGTTATCGATAAATCAAACTATCCCGGTGCCACCCGTCATGATAAACTGGGCATAATGATTAATTCTGAAATGCTCGATGGTATGGAAGTTCCGGATGCCATTGAATATATGCTGAAAGAAATCGAATCAAAAAAGCTGGGTTCCCGGCAAGTGAATTATAAATTAAGAGACGCTATATATAGCCGGCAAAGATATTGGGGAGAGCCTTTCCCAATTATTTATGATGCAGAGGGCATTGCCATTCCCCTGGAAGAGAAAGATTTGCCGCTGACCTTACCAGTGTTGGAAAATTTTCAGCCTGCTTCTGGTGCTGTCTCTCCGCTGGCACGGGCTCAGGATTGGGTAAATCTATCCGATGGACGGAAGCGGGAAACGGACACCATGCCTGGATTTGCAGGGTCTTCCTGGTATTTTCTGCGCTACATGGACCCTGCCAATACCTCTGTTTTTGCAGGCGAACAGGCTCTGAATTACTGGCAGGATGTCGATTTATATGTGGGGGGGACGGAACATGCCGTCGGACATTTAATGTATAGTCGTTTCTGGCATAAATTTTTATATGATCTGGGAAAAGTACCTACCATTGAGCCATACAAAAAATTGATTAATCAGGGAATGATTCAAGGGGTTGTTGAATCCATATATTTACAAAAAGAAAAAACAGAGGGCAAAAACAGATTCATTTGTGCGGGTTTATTAAAATCGGAGGAGGAGAAGGGGCTTCATTTTACCAAAATACCTGTCCTCGTTGATTATGTGGCCGATTATGGCAATATGACTGGTTCTCATCTCACTGAAAAGGGGATTCAGCAGTTCATTAACTGGAGGCCTGAATTTAAATCGGCTATTTTTGTGTCAGAAGGGGGAACCATTGAAAATGGACAATTTACACCTTCAAAGGAAGGTGCTGTTTTTCAGCTGATTACTTTTTCAGAAGTCGGTAAAATGTCAAAGTCACTCTATAATGTAATTAATCCGGATGACGTTGTGTCAAAATATGGTGCAGACTGTTTCAGAATGTACGAAATGTTCCTTGGCCCTGTAGAACAGGCAAAACCATGGGATACCAAAGGTATAGATGGCGTTTATAAATTCTTGCGCAAAGTCTGGCAATTATTCAGAGATGCAGACGGAAAATGGTTACTCTCTGATGCACCCGCTTCACCGGAGGCGCTGAAAGTTTTACATGGCGCAATAAAAAGGATTCAGGACGATATTTCCCGTTTTTCCTTTAATACTTGTATCAGTGCATTTATGATTGCGGTTAATGACTGGCAAAAAATGAATTGTCACAACAAAGAAGTCTTAAACCCTTTTCTGGTTCTTTTAGCTCCTTTTGCTCCCTTTCTGAGTGAGGAATTATGGCATCAGGCTGGAAATACAGGGTCTGTCCATCAGGCTGTTTTTCCTGTATTTGAAAGTAAATACCTGGAGGAGGCTTCCATTGAATATCCGGTGAGTATAAATGGAAAGCTTAGGGCTACCTTATCCTTTGATGTAAATGGGTCCGAAGATGAGATCAAAACGGCTGCCCTAAGTCTGGATGCCATTAAAAAATGGACAGATGGCCAGACGATTGTTAAAATTATAGTTGTACCCAAACGGATGATAAATATTGTGGTTAAAGGATAATTTCTTTCCTGAATCACTCCGTATTAAAATAAAAAAAATCCCGGTGGAAGACCTCAACCGGGATTTTTTATTTAATCTATAATTTTAAAAGTGGTTCGCCTGTTCTTCTGATGTTCTTCTTCCGTGCAGCGGGAGCAAATGCAAATGGCGGATGGAACTGTTTCGCCAAATCCTTTTGCAACCATTCTTCCCGGTGGTACGCCCTTTCCAATCAGATATTCAATAGCCGACTGGGCTCTTCGCTGGGAAAGCACCTGATTATAAGTATCATTTCCCCTGCAATCGGTATGAGATCCCAGCTGAATTCTGACAAGAGGATTTAAAATAAGGGTATTAGCCAGTTTATCAAGGGTAGGTTTTGCATCTGTTCGAATATCCCATTTGTCGAGATCGTAATAGATATCATCCAGCACTATCTCCGTATTTTTAAATACCTTATCTAAAACAATTTCCATTTCAACAATCTGAACCGGATTTTCAGGAGAAGCCTGTAATCCAGCGGCATTGAATGAAGCGGCATTATTTAAATACCCGTCTTTTCCAGCTATGAATTGCCAGTTTGAACCAGGCTGAATGGATATTCTGATTTTACCTGTACTATCCGTTTTAAATTCCTGTTCACTACCGGTAATTGTTGTTGTCAAAGTGGCATTTGCCAACGGCTTTCTTCCCAATAAAGTAGTATTTGGGTTGTTGGGTTCAGCAAAAATTTTCTCCAGTACAAAAACATCCAGAAAATACTGATAGACTGCAGCAGCAGGCTTTGTGACAGATTTTTTTTCTTCTTTTTTAGGATTGGGGGGAAGTTTTTTAAAAGTGTATATATCTTCCCTGCCATTTCCACCCTGGCGGGTAGAGGTAAAATATCCAAAAGGAAGATTATTTAAGGAATGGATAATGGTATAATTAAAATCATCCGCTCCTGAATTTACAGGATGTTTTAGATTGACCGGAGGAGACCATTCTCCATTTTCCATCCTGAAACTCCTGAAAATATCAAGCCCTCCCATACCAGGATGAAAATCAGAGCTAAAATAAAGGGTATCATTATCCAGTGAAGGAAATTGTTCGTTTCCGGGTGTGTTTATCTGTCTGTTTAAAAGAGCGGGTTCACTCCAGGTACCGTTTTCCAGCAGCTGTGAGCTGTACAGATCATATCCACCCCATCCTTCCGGTGCTTTTGCACTTAAAATCATATATTTCCCGTCTTCTGAAAGGGTTGGATGACCTAAATTTAACTCTTTCAGTTCAGGAAAAACCGGCGTGGCAGTACCCCATTCACCTGTATTTGTTTTTTCGATAAGGAATAATTTACAATAGGCATCCTCTCTTTTTCCACCCACACAGCGGGTGAACACCGCTTTACTTCTCTCTGCATTAAAAGAAAGAGTTCCCTCATGTGCATTGGTATTTATATTGATTTTCCATGGGGAGGCATCACCTGTTTCCAGATCAGCTATGAATAAATCGGAAAACCCCCCTCCAGTCCATAAATAGATTTGTTCCCCGGTAGCTGTTGGCCTGTCAGATGTAAAAATCAGATTATTCTTATTCAGTAAAACAGGTGAATAATCAGCATAAGGGGAATTAACAGGTAATAATTCAACCTTATAATCTTTATATTCTTCTTTTTTCCACTGAGCTGCCATTTCGCAATTGGAAATATCCTTTCTGTATTCATAGGGACTACCAATTTCAATACTCAGGTCTTTGAAAGTCTGCATTGCTTCTGTATAGAATTCTCCTTGTTTTAAGGCAAAAGCTAATCCTTTCAAAGCATCAACGCCAAAGCCATTATCATAGGCAAGTCTATAATTTTCTATTGCCTGATCAATATTTCCAAGCTGCATGGCTGTTTCAGCAAGAATAAAAGATAATACGCCGCGATCTGTGCCTGTTTTGACTTTTTTTATTTCATTTTTAAGTAATTCATTAGCAACGGTGAATTGTTTCCTTTCAAATGCTGTTTTACCATCCCGAATTTTTTCCGTGTAGGTGCAGGCATGTAAAGTAAAAAAGAAAACAAAAAAAAGCCCCCATTTTTGCATGACTGATGGTTTATAGTTTTACAGAAAACCAATAGATAAATATGCTCAAAAAACAATGATTTACCCTATTTTGTTTTGTAGCTACAATATAAACAAAAAAGGCGAATGCTATTTGCATCCGCCTTTTTGGTATAAAGAAAAATTATTTTTCTAAACGCTACGATTTACTGTCTTCATCCTTTTTAGTCAAATCAGACATCAACGGAGAGGCAACAAAAATAGAGGAATAGGTTCCGATCGTGATTCCAAAAAGAATGGCAAAAGAGAATCCTTTAATACTTGAACCGCCAAACAGGAATAAAATGATAACCACAAATAAAGTAGTTAACGAAGTTAACGTGGTTCGGCTTAAGGTATTATTAATGGCTTTATTGATAACTTCGTTTTTGGATCTTTTGGTGTAAATACCCATCATTTCTCTGATTCTGTCAAAAACCACTACGGTGTCATTGATGGAGTAACCAATAACTGTAAGTATCGCCGCAATAAATGCCTGGTCAATTTCCATACTGAATGGCAAAATACCATGTAAGGCAGAGAATACGCCAAGCGTAATAATGGTATCGTGAAAGAGCGCAATAACGGCTCCGGCACTATACTGCCATTTACTAAAGCGAATGAAAATGTATAAGAATATTAAGGCTAAGGCAAATAAAGCCGCTTCCAGGGAACTTTCCTTTATATCTTCAGCTACCGTAGGGCCAACCTGACTTGAACTCACCACATGCGTTCCATTCCCTTCAGGATCACTGAAATTATCAAAATTCAATTTATTTCCGGCTATATTGTTAACACCCACAAATAATCTCTCCATTACTTTTTCAGCCGCTTTTTCATCACCGCTGTCTATCATATAACTGGTGACTACGTTTAATGAGTTTTCAGTATCAATGGATTTAACAATGGGTGTATTGCCATAAAAAGCTTTTGTTAATTCTTTCCGCAATACCTCCGGATTAACTGATTCTGAGAACTGGATGTTGTAGGAATATCCTCCTCTGAAATCCACCCCAAATTCAAATCCACGGGTTAACATAGATACGATACTCAGTAAGACAAGAGTACAAGAGAACACATAAGCCACCTTTCTTTTTCCCATCCAGTCAACGTTAATATTTGAAAAGGTACTTTTTGAGAAAGTATTGGAAAACTTAAGTGTTTTACCTTTGGAAGTCCACCAGTCAATGAGTAATCTGCTCACTAATACAGCAGTAAACATCGAAGAAAGTACACCAATGATCAATACGACAGCAAACCCTTTAATAGGACCCAATCCGAAATAAGAAAGCATAAAGGCAGATAAAAGGGTCGTAACGTTTGAATCGATAATAGCGGAGTAAGAATTTTTGAATCCTTCAGAAATAGCGGTCAAAAGAGGTTTACCTTCATCCAGCTCCTCTCTGATTCTTTCGTAAATAATTACGTTGGCATCAACGGCCATACCAATAGTTAATACGATACCTGCGATACCTGGCAGGGTGAGTACCGTTCCAAAGGAGGCCAGCGTTCCAAAAATGAAAAAGATATTCAGGAACAGGGAAATGATGGACATTAAACCTGCTGAACTATAATATAGGAACATAAAGGCCATAACAATAAGGAAGCCAATAACTAAAGAGTTGATACTTTTTGAGATATTCTCTTTTCCTAAAGAAGGACCTACAAGGGCTTCAGAAATAATCTTTGTTTCAGCTGGTAATTTTCCAATTTCCAGAATATTCGCTAAATCCTGTGCTTCCTGAATACTGAAATTGCCCGTAATCTGGGTATTTCCACCCGTAATGGGTTCATTTACACTGGGTGCTGATACGACCTCATTATCAAGTAATATAGCGACCTGCCGATTGTTATCCTGAGCTGCTTTTGTGGTCATTTCAGCCCAGGCTTTAGCACCATTTTTATCCATTCTCAGAGTTACGCCTGTTTCTTTGGTAATTGGATCAGGTTCAGCCGCTGCGGCTACTACCTGATCGCCGGAAACAGGAGCTTCTGCTCTTTCTTTTTTGATGGCATATAGCATATAAAGATCTGTTACCTCATTGGTTTGGGTGTTGGTAATCGGATCTCTGCCCCAATGAAAAGAGATTTCTTTTGGAACCCGGCTTCTGACCTCGGGTCTGGTTAAAAGGGAATCAATAATTGTTCTTTTATTTCTGCTGGCAACCCCAATAACGGCCATGCCAAATTCTCCGCCAGTATTCAGGGAAAGATTTTCAAAAATGGGACCGCTCGCTATATTTACCGGACTGTATAGGGTATCCAGTTTGCTTATTTTACTTTTGTTTTGATTTCCATCAGCATCGGTTGCATAAGTGGTATCAATGCGTAAAATTTCTTTCTTCAATTCACCTCCGCCAATGGTTTTAGCTAATTCTGCATTGGCGTCAGCTATGGCTTTCTGGATGGTTTCGCTACCTGCACGATTAGGATTTACAGGGTCGGTAATCCGGTAAACATCCCAGAATTCCAGTTTGGCTGCTGCCTGTAAAAAATTACGGGCTCTCTCCGGATTGTCAATACCGGGAAGTTCCACTAAAATCAAATCACGGCTTGGATCCAGAGATACGTTAGGCTGCATCACACCAAGTCGGTCTATACGTTCTTTTAACAATTTAAAGGTAAGCTCTACCGTTTCGCTGGCTTTTTCACGCAAAATGGCTACGACCTGCGAATTACTGGAACCAAAGGTAATTTCATCTCTCAATAATTCAGATGATGAAAATAAAGGAGCCAGATTACGGTTATTTTGGGTGAAAGCATTGGCGAATAAGGTAACATAATCTCCCTGAGAGGTGATTTGCTCTTTCGTAGCTTTCTCTAATGCTGCCAGAAAGGCCGGATCTTTGCTGTCATTAGCAAGTGCACGTATAAAATCACGCAAATCCACTTGCAGTAATACACTCATACCTCCCTTCAAATCAAGACCCAATGCAAGTTGCTGGGACTTTAATTCCTGGTAATTGTAGGTTTTGAGCATAGGAATTTTTAACACCTCTTCAGAAGACATTGAGTCCAGATAGGCAATGCGCTTCTGTTTGAACACTTCCTGCTTTAGGTTCTTTGATACGTTTTTGCTCGCTGCTTCAGCGTAAGCATCTGCCGCTTTTTCGACACTCTGGGTGGGCAATGTGAATAGGAACTGGATTAATGTAACCAGAACCATCAACACAAGGAAGAACCTGATAATCCCTTTTCCTTGCATAACTTGTTGTTTAACGATTAATGTTTACTTTTTTAGAAAACTGCGCAAATATAATTCTTTTACTTTACCTTTTACGCTTCAAAAACGCGAAGATACTATTTTCAAATTTCTTTACATAACCTTAATGAAACCTTTTATTTTTTTGTGAACCTTATTTTACTGCAGCCAAATTATTTAATGGTTTTCCTTCTATATAACTCACTATATTGTCCACAGTCATATCCATCAGCTTCTCCCTGGCCTGCTTTGATGCCCAGGCTATATGTGGTGTTATGATGCAATTGTCAAGGTCAAATAATGGGCTTTTTTCAACAGGGGGTTCCACCTTAAGCACATCTAATGCAGCAAAGGCTGGTTTTTTCATTTTTAATCCTTCATATAAATCTTCCTCATTAATCAGATCTCCCCTGGAGGTGTTAATCAGAATAACATTTTCCTTCATTTTTTGAAAAACAGCCTGGTTCATCTTATTTATGGTTTCCCCGGTTGATGGTATATGCAATGAAATAATGTCTGAAGAGGTGATGATTTCCTCAAATGAGATCGCTTCAAATCGTGGATCGTTAACTTTTTGCTTGTTTCTGGTCCATACTTTTACATTCATTCCAAAGGCATGGGCAATGTTGGCGACGGCCTGACCAATGGCACCAAATCCAACGATGCCCATTGTTTTTCCTTCCAATCGTTCCAATGGCGATTTCCAGTAACAAAAATCGGGTTGTTGACCCCAATCGCCCGCTTTAACCGATTTGTAATGGGTATTTATTTGATTCGTGATTTCCAGTAACAAGGCAAAAACATGTTGTGCAACAGACAAAGTGCCGTAATTACAGGCATTTAGTACGATAATCCCTTTTTCTTTTGCTTTTTCTATATTTATATTGTTATATCCGGTTGCTGTTACACAAATACACCTGCAATTCGGGGCATTGTCCATAATGTCAGCGTCTATGTTAACTTTATTAACAACAATGATTTCGGCATCTTTTATCCGTGCTGATACCTCTTCTTTTGTTGATCTTGGATAGATGTCAACTTGTCCTAAATCCAGTATTTTTTGCCAGGATAAATCGCCTGGATTTAACGTATGACCATCCAGAATGACAATATGTTTCATAACCGTTTTTTTGGACGTTTCACATTTTTTTTACGGAAGTATTCAATATTTTTATCAAATATGCGTATTTATGTTCAAATCGTTATAATGAAGTTTACTGGTTTATTTTTCTTATTTACTTTTTCCGCGATTCTTTCCGGATTTTGCCAGAACAGTATCATGGCTACACAAGTTGAATCATGGGTGCTTCCGACACCTGTTTCTTCTGACTACAATCTGAATTCTTCTTATATTTATTTACTTAACCCATCTTTGTTGTCTTCCGTTTTTGAAGGGGAAGATCTGAATAAAGGGGAAAGAAGAGACGCAGGGATTAAAAAGGGTGATTATCCTCAATATATGTATTTGGCTGCAAGTATTAAAGATCCGGTTAATCCGAATAATGCCCTTACCATACCATTGATGATACATGACACCAGAAATCCCAGTATTTCATCCAGAATTTTAGAATATGGTGGCAGAGTACTGGAAAATATTCCAGATGAAGTGTTAAGTAAAGGGGATATAACCGCAAAAATTAAATTTGAAGCTATTAAAAGTAACGAAGCAAGGGATTTTTGGCAAAAAACGGCTGAAATTTCTGCCGATTTGGGAAAAACAGCAACCAGCCTTTTGAAAGTAGGCTTGTCTGGTCCTTTCCTCGCACTGACCAATCAGATTATGCCTCAGGTTGATAAAGGGCTTCGTTCAATGGAAAAACTGGATGATCCCCAGAAAATGGTAAGTGAGTTTTATATCAAATTACTTTCTAAAGACCTTGGTAATCTATATGACGAAAAGGTCGTTGGTGCCACCTTGTATCGAATTCACTGGGATGTGGATGTTCCGTTAAAATCAAAATATTTTCTCAATTTCCAGGCAAACAAAGTAGATGATTTTAAAAATAAGGTCCCGAAAACAACAGCGCCTTATATCCTCGTTGTTCAGACCAAATCGGAATATAATACAGATTATTCTGATTTAACCTTTACTAAACCTTATTTTGATAAAAAAACAAAGGATTTTAAGCTCATACAAAACGAAGATAAAAAAGCGGCAGAAAGTGATTTTCTCGAAGTTTTTTCAGCTGTGCTGGATTTGAGAAAACAAATAGATTTATTTCAAAGTTCGCTGCAAACCAAATATACAGACTGGATTGCTTATGCAAGATTAATTGATAGTTATCACCATATTGGTCTTTTAAAAAAACATGCGATTTCCAGCCTGATATCCAAAGATGTCAGATTAAAGGAAAAATACGGTAAACTTTATACCAATGTTCAAACGGAAATTGACCTTTGGTTTAATGCAGAGATGTTACTGAAATTTCGAGAAATTGGCAGATTCCTGATAGCCCTTGATTCAGATTCAGTAAGTTTAACCAAATCATCCGCCCAGTTATATAAGGACATTGAGTTACTTGATTTCTATAGAGAAAGGTTAAGTCAATCTGAAATACAGGGCAGACTGCCAAAGGAAATTGAATCATTGTCTTCCTTTCAGAAAGTCAATGAATGGCGAAATGAACTGGAAAACGTTTTTTTCAAAAAAGAATTTCAGTATTCAGCCGAACTTACTGAAGAAGATATGAACCTGGTATGGCTGGAAAAATGTAAAAATCAATTCCCTCTTTGTAAATCTTGCCCAAATCAGGTAAGCAAATTAACACAGGAATTTGAAAAAACAACGGTTAATTTGTTAAACAAACAATTCAGTGCTATTTCCAATAGTCTGTATCATACCCTTGGCTGTTTAGATGCCTCTATTCAATTTCTGGATAAATATATCGACAGTGGAAGGGAAACAAACCAGATTCCACCCCTGGTTATTGATAACCTCGCAAAAGATAAGGATGAATTGGCACGCCTGGTCCAAACCTATCAGCTTATTATTTCCAAAGATCCACAGCATCTGTCTCTGGTGGAATTGCAACAATTGATGACTGATTTTAATACCAGGAAAAGCAAGACGCTAATCATCTGGGACAGATTAAGGGGAGAAATTATTCCTTCAGATTTAAAAGGTTGCTCGGGGGGCTTATTTTAATTCCCCGTTTTTCAATTATATCGTTACATTTGCCTGCGTCAATTGTAACGATTATATGAGAAATCGGATCCATCCTTATTTGATTTACTTTTCACTGATTCTTTTGCTTTGGGATGTTGGTTTTAAGCATCCAAAAGCAACGCTGGAATATATATATATTGCTTACCTGGGTATTATCTTACTTTCTCTTGTTTTTGAGATAGTAGATTTTTTTCGTTTGAATAAAGGAGAAAAATGGAAGCCGTTTTTAAGGGGAATGCTACCATTACTGACCATTTTATCCATCCTGATTTCCCTGGTTCAAGGATTCCCTTTTACTGTTGCTGTTGGTAATGCGTCTGGGTTGTTTATATCCAACGTTATTCTTTTACTGTCTGTTGAAATAGGATTATTCAGTGACAGATTATATGCTAAAAAGAGCATCAAACCCTCCATCGTTCTGGCCGGGAGTTTTCTTTTTCTCATACTTATTGGAACGGTCCTTCTCAAATTACCCAGGGCTACTACAGCGGGAATTACCTGGGTAGATGCAGCTTTTACGGCAACCAGTGCGGTTAGCGTTACTGGATTGGCTATCAACGATACGGGAGAAAGTTTTACTTTTTTTGGTCACGTAATCATTTTAATTCTTATTCAGCTGGGAGGATTGAGTATGCTGGTGTTTACCTCTTTTTTTTCCTATTTTTTCAAAGGTAAAGCTTCCTACCGTGAAAATACCTATCTGAGTGATTTCCTGGGGTCAAATCAATTTTCAGATTTATTGGGGCTGGCCAGAAAGGTAGTGGCGTTTACCATGCTGACCGAGGTGACCGGTGCTTTTATTATTTATATTAATTTGCCCCCATTACCTGGCGGAAATTCAATTCAGGAAAGACTTTTCTTCTCTTTTTTTCATGCCGTTTCCTCTTTTTGTAATGCGGGTTTTTCATTGCTGGGAAATAATTTATACGATCCATTTCTGCGTTATAATTACAATATTCACCTGGTAATCGCGTGCTTATTAGTTTTTGGAGGTCTGGGTTATGCCATTCATTTTAATGTCGCAGATTTTTTGAAATCTAAATATGTTAAATATAAATCTAAATGGAATAAGAAGGCCAATTTCAGTGAATACCCGAATGTCAGATTAACCTTGAATGCTAAAATTGTATTAAGAACGACCTCAGTTCTTATTTTAATCGGCTGGATTTCCTTTTTATTTCTGGAATGGAACAGACCAACCTTACAGGAACACACCACTTTATATGGAAAAATGGTTGTTTCCCTTTTTGGATCGGTTTCTCCCAGAACAGCAGGTTTCAATACGGTAGATATGGCGGGTCTGAGTACACCTTTTATTTTTATGACAATGATGTTGATGTGGGTAGGTGCTTCTCCCGCATCAACCGGAGGCGGTATTAAAACAAGTACCTTTGCCGTTGCCATCTTAAATATTTATCATTCTTTAACAGGGAGGGAAAAAATTCATGTGGCATACCGTGAAATTGAACAGCAATCGACCAACAGAGCTTTTGCTATAATATCTCTATCTCTCCTAATTATCGGAGCAGCAATAATGGTTTTAAGTTTACTGGAACCTTCCATGGATTTTCTGGCTCTTTCTTTTGAAGTATTTTCTGCCTATAGCACCGTTGGCTTAAGTTTAGGAGTAACCACCTCTTTTTCCGATGCGGGAAAAATTATACTCATTGCAGTTATGTTTATAGGCAGAGTCGGTATTTTTTCGATTCTCTCCGGTTTACTGGCTCATAGGGAACCACCAGCTTATGATTTTCCGGAAGATTCAATTTTAATAAATTAAAATTCAGCAACTATGGAAAAAGAATATATCATGATTATTGGCCTGGGAATTTTTGGTTCGGAACTGGCCATTGATTTGTCAAAAAAGGGACATCAGGTGATAGGTGTTGATTCGGAACGCGATAGGGTCAATAAACTAAAAGATATTCTTGAACATACCTTTATCATCGATTCAACAAACTTAAAAGGGATGCAAACACTTCCCTGGAAAGAAACGCAAAAGGTCATTATTGCCATCGGTGAAAATGAAGGGGCCTCTCTGATGACTGCAGGGATTGTGAAAAGCCTGGGTAAGGAAAATATTATTTGCAGGTCTCTTTCGAAAACCCATGAATATATACTCGATGCCATGGGCATTAAGGATATTGTACATCCTGAAAAGGAAGCCGCTCAACAACTTTCTCACCGCTTAACCTATAATCTGGGCAAGGAAATGTTGTTTATAGATCAGCATCATTCTGTTACTGAAACCCTAATACCTTCATGGATGGTGAATAAAAAATTGGGGGATCTGGATTTCAGAGGTAAATTTGCAGTTAATATTATTTCTGTCATCAGAAATGAAAATATTTCAAGAAGTAAATCTAATGTATGGATTGAAAGTAGGTGTAAGGGAGTTATTACCCCTGAATTTGTCTTTCTTGATGGTGATATTATCGTTACCTTTGGTAAAAATGACGATATTAAAAATATGATGGAATTTAAAGGATAATATGAATATATGGAAAAATTGGATGTGCTGAATCAGGTGGCAGACTTTCATCGGACGTTTAAACATCCCTTGCCTGATGAACCCTTCATTCCTTCAAAGGAAAGATGTGAACTCAGACTTTCTCTCCTGAGAGAGGAATTGCAGGAGCTTGAGGATGCTGTTCATGCCGGTGATCTGGTGGCAGTGGCCGATGCCTTCTGTGATTTACAATATGTGCTCACCGGGGCTGTCCTTGAGTTTGGGATGGGAAAAAAATTTAAAGATCTCTTTGAAGAAGTTCAACGCTCGAATATGAGTAAATCATGCATTTCCATGGAAGAGGCTGCAGAAACACAACTTCATTATGAACGAACCAAAGGGGTAGAGAGTCTGGTAGAGAAATCAGAGAATAAATTCTTAGTTTACCGGGCCTCCGACAGAAAAACACTCAAATCAATAAATTATTCTCCGGCTGATTTAGCAACTATTCTCTTCGAAAAATAAATATTATGTTTAAATCGATTTCTTTCTTATTTTTTGCCGTTTTATTCAGTTGTGCAGATGGCAATGGTCAACCAGAACTTAAAAATAAAGGGACGCAGACAACGGACAATCTTAATTTTCTTGCCGATGATAAATTAATGGGACGTCGAACCGGCGAACCGGGAAATAATGAGGCTGCCAGGTATATCGCAGGGAAACTTAAGGAATATGGTCTTTCTTATGCCCCTGGCTTGCAATCCTTTTTTCAAAATATCCCATTTGTGCTGGAAAAACCCGCTGAAAAATATAGTCTGGCTTTAAATGGAATTACCTTTGATCCCGTTTCTGATTGTCTGATCCTACAAGGTAAAGCCGATTTTAATGATATCCCTGTTGTTTTTGCCAAATACGGCCTGGAGGACGAAGAAACAGGTAAAAATGATTACGAAGGGCTTGATGTGGCAGGTAAAATTGTGATCGTGCTTCCGGGCGAACCAGATAATAATCAGCAGGCTGCTGTAGCAAGAGCCTCAAAAAAGAAAAGGGCTTTAGCCATTAAGTATAAGGCGGCTGCCTTACTGGAGTTATATCAGATGAATATTCCCTGGGCTTTATTTACCAATTATTTTGGCAGGGAAACCTTACAAATTGAAGATGCGGCTGCCGGATCAAAAGATCAACTCATTTATGGCTGGATTAAGGATAAAGGTGATTTTGTGAAAAAAGAACTGATTGCGGGAAAAAAAGAAATGACAGGCTCCGTTTCTGCTTCAGGAAGTACATCCATTCCTAAATACTCCCAGAATGTTGTCGGGGTCATCGAAGGAACCCACCCAACACTTAAAAAAGAATATATTCTTTTATCAGCTCATTACGATCATGTTGGAACTGGAAAGAAAGGAGGAGCGGTGACTTCGGAGGATTCTATTTTTAATGGTGCCAGAGATAATGCCATGGGCACTGCTGCAATTTTACATGCAGCCGCTTCACTCGCAAAAAAGAAACCTCAGCGTTCTGTTTTATTTTTGGCCGTTACCGGTGAAGAGGTTGGATTGCTGGGTAGTAAATATTTTGCGGAAAACCCACTCATTCCGCTTCAGGATATTATTTTTAACCTGAATACCGATGGTGCAGGGTATAATTCTACCAAACATGTATCTGTTATAGGTTGGGGAAGAACCGGCGTAGATAGTCTGATTTCAGCTGCTGCAAAAAAAGTAGGACTGGAAGTGTTTAAAAACCCGGCTGCAGAACAAAACTTGTTTGATCGTTCTGATAATGTTTCATTTGCCGTTAAAGGGATTCCTGCACTCACTTTTTCACCGGGATTCGATGCTTTTGATGAAGAAATTTCAAAGTATTACCACCGGGTTGATGACGAGGCAGATACGGTTGATAAAACCTATTTATTGAAATTTTCCCAGTCTTTAGCACATCTGGCCCGGTTAATTGCCGATAATCCTGTTCTTCCTAAATGGGTAAATGGAGATAAATATGAAGCGGCCGGATTAAAATTATACAGGAAATAGTGGAGAAGTCAGCTCAATTAAAAGTGAAGTCCGTTACCTTATATCATAATACAGGACTGGCTGCCATTGCACTTGCCGCTATTTTGTGGAGTACCGGTGGATTATTTATCAAGTGGATAAATCTGCCGCCCATTTCAATTTTGACTTTCAGGGCTTTTTTTGCGGCGCTCCTGTTTTTAATTGTTTACAGAAAAAAAGTGCTGGTTCTGACCCCAAAAATATTTCTTGTTTCCTGTTTTTATGCCGTATTGGTAGGAACCTTTGTTTTTGCAACCAAGTTAACTACAGCAGCTAATGCAATTTTTTTACAATACACTGCTCCGTTATATCTGATTATACTGGAACCCTGGCTGTTTAAATACAAATTATCAATTCAAAATTTATTGACTGCCATTTGTTGTATGATAGGTATGGGCTTGTTTTTTCTGGATGAATTTTCTATTGGCGGCCTACTGGGAAATTTACTGGCTTTATTCTCGGGAATAATGCTCGCAGCCATGATGCTCGCACAACGGAATAACCCACCCCAACATCATGAGGCATCCATTTTCTGGGGTAACGTATGGGTGGTCGTTTTAGGATTTTATTTAACGTCACATTCACCATTTCCTGCTGGTAATGAATGGTTTATGTTAGCTTTTCTCGGTTTTATTCAGATAGGTCTGGGATATATTCTCTTTACTTTTGGTTTGAAACGGGTCTCCGCCCTGGAAAGTTCCCTGGTAGCTATGCTGGAACCTATTTTAAATCCGGTATGGGTAATGATTGGTTTTGGAGAAATGCCGGGATTGTTTGCATTAATTGGTGCCGGCATTATCATTTCGGCGCTCATTTTTAGAATTATCTATACAACTTACGTTAAAATATGATTTTTATTTATAATATGTTTGTATATCACCCATTTAATGTTTACTTTCGTACAAGTTTGTATTTTTCGCCTTTACGGTAGAAATATAAATGGGTAATCTAAAATAATGAGTAAGGGGTTTCAGTTAAATTGAAACCCCTCTTTTTATTAAAAGGGTAGGGGTGTTCCCTCTGTTTCTGTTTTTTTTCGGAATGCTTTTTGTAGTGTTTCTAAAATGGGCAAACCTGTTTTGTTGGATATTATTCTGCCGTCAATTTCAGTTACCCGAGTCAGTTCTCCCATCGTTCCTGTGCAAAACACTTCATCTGCATTATAAAATTCAGTTACAGACAGGTTTTTTTCCCTGCAAGGAATACCAGCATCCTGGCATATATCCAGCACATGTCCTCTGGTAATGCCTGGCAGGCAATTATCTGCAAAAGGGGTGAAAACTTCCCCTTTTCTCACCATAAATACATTGACACTATTGGCTTCGGAAACAAAACCATGCTGATCTAACATTAATCCTTCATCTACTCCGGCAAAGTTTGCTTCAATCTTAGCCAGTATATTATTCAACAGATTATTATGATGAATCTTTGAATCCAGAAATAATGGCGCGTTTCTCCGGATCGCTGTTGTTACCATTTTTATGTCTGGTGGAAACACAGGGGGTTTCCATTCAGCCAGTACAATCAGGGTGCAACCTTTAGTATTCAGGCGGGGATCCATGCCTGAGGTAATTTTTTCTCCCCTGGTCAAGGTGAGTCTTATATGGGCATTATTGCGCATGCCATTAGCTTCCAGGGTTTTGAAAATGGCATCCTGGATAAATTCTTTTGATGGCACTTGTTTGAAATCTAGGGAATGAGCTGAAAGTGCCATGCGCTCCAGGTGCTTTTCCAAACTAAAAATCCTGCCGTCATAAACTCTAAGCCCTTCCCAAACAGCATCGCCACCTTGAACGGAACTATCAAAAACAGATACTTTTGCTTCTGCTCTTGGGTATAATCGGTCGCCGACAAATATTAAGATGGCGTCATTAGCAGTATTGTAGGTCTGTAACATATTCTTTAGTTTAGGATATTTTTAAGGTGTTTTCAATTAATGTGGCGTAATAGGGAGCACATGCTTCGGCTAAAGGCTCCAGGTGATCGGGCAAAATGGTTTGTTTTTCTACGAAAGGTTTAAAGCCTGTTGACTGGTGGACTTCCGAATACCAGTGCGGTGCCCAGATTCCATCATAACTTTTGGGCCCGGACGGCCAATGCAGCATGTCGGGTAGATACGGTATCTGACATAGGGCACATATTTTTTCCAGCATAGCCCCGGGATCAGAAAGCAGATCTCTGGCATCAACAACCGCCGTTAATGCATTGGAATCCTTTAAAAAGAGGAATAATTTTTGCTGTAAAGCTACCCCAATATCATCTATAGTCGGATTGGGAATAACCTTTGAATAGGAAGCAATGATTTCCCTCGGGTTTCTGATCAGCAAAATATTCCGTGTTTTTGTCATAAACGACCAATCCATTTCAACAAGATGATGCGTCATTTGCTTGAAAAACAGAATGTTCTTTTCTGCCTTTCCTAAAATTACCTGGTCCACAACATCCTTGCCATCGTTTAACTGCCTTTCAATAATAAGTTCCCTGGCGGGGTGATTAGCTACAGATTTGGTCCTTAAAAGGTAGTGAGCATATAATGGTTCATCAAATGCCTGAACATCAGGTCTTTCTCCAAAAGAATACATAAATGCCGTACTTACATTTCTTGGGCTTGACCAAACATTTAGTCTGGTGGGATTCATTATCATCTATATTTTTTTTCGAATATAGCCTGAATTTTTGATTATCCATTATCCATTTTTCAATTTAAATGTTTATTCTTATGATTGTCAATTTTAACGTTATTCCTGTATGGTAAGGTATGCTGCATTGGTGGTGCTGGTTTTGGGGTTGCATAGCCTTACTTTTTTATTGCATGCACAAAAAAATCAGATAAATGGCCTTTTCCCTGGATTTGTATTAACTATAAGTGGATATCATCTGACAGGACAACTTGGAGAAGTAATGGATATTAATGGCAATCACTCCGTGATTTTCATGAACGATTTTGGGACAGTTTACAGCTATCATCCCAGAATGATTGCTGGATTTTATTACAAGGACGAGTTAAAATCATACTATTTTGAAAGTAAATTCGATGGCAAATACTGGCTTTTCCTGCAACTTTTATTCAGGGAAAAGGGGGTCTCCTTGTATCAGGTACCGGAAATGAAAACACAATTGGTCTATGAAAATGGTGTATTAAGACCTTTATCTTATCCGGTTTTAGCGTTTTTTCTCGATTTTTCAAATGGGGGTAACCCCCTGAAATTAACCAAGGGGACTTATAAGAAAAGACTGATTCAATTATTTAAACACAGAAATCCTGCATTAGCGGTAAAAATTGGTAAACCTGGATATAAATTTCAGGACTTAAAAGAAATAATCAGGGAGTTCACTAAAAGTTTACTTGAAAAGGATAAAATTGAATTGTAATAAGAAGTTATACCGGATCTTCACTGGTCTCCTGATAAAAAGAGGCGTCTGTTTGTATAAAGGGGATTAAAATAGCGGCGGCAAAAGGATTATTTCCTTTCCCAATGCCACAATTTTTCACTTTATCTTTCTGCGGCAGGTAATGCAGATAGTATCCGTATTCTGTAACCAGCGTCATGGTATCTTTTTTTACCTGTTCTGCAAAATCTATCAGATCAAACCTGGATAGACCCTGAAATAAAAACCAGTTCATTAATAATGACATAGCCCCTCTTCCCGGTTTTTCTATCTGGGTAGCATCAGCATATAAAGAATTGGATGCTAATTTGTAAAAATCAGCTTTTTCAAAATTCAACCTTAATGCCCCCAGCATGGCTTCAGCCTGCTCCTGCACCGGAATGCCAGCCAACAGGGGTATTAATCCGCCAATGGAACCAGAAAGGGGTAATTCTTTGGTGTTCAGGTCGTATCCCCTGTATATACCATATTCCTCGTCCCAAAGTTGTTCATTCATACTATATAATGCAAGCTCATTCCATTGTATGATTTCACTTACATTTTTCCTTATAAACTTGCCCATAGCTATTAATGCTTCATTGGACCAGCAAAGTAAGGTGTTTATGACAGGATCTTTAACGGCCCATTCCGCAGCGGCATTTCCCGACGCCAAGATTACATTTTCCTGCCTGGTAAATAACTGGGAAGACAGGTCATTTTCTTCAATTTGCTTTCTTTTCTTCCACGCCATCAAAGGTTCATCCCAGGCACAGGAATCAGGCAACAGCGATTCGATGGGATGAAATATAGAGACTAAACCGTCTTCTTCAATGTCTCTGTGTTCATACCAGTAAACATGCGATTGAATTAATTTATCAATATATTTTTTTACGAATTGCCTGGCTTGTTTTTTATCTTCCATTTCCTGAACATAATGCCAGATGAGTGCAGCATGAAGAGGTGGCTGAATGAAAGGGGTAAGCACCCCCTTTATTTTTAAAGGTAATTTACCATCAGTTTGCTGGTCGTCGAAAAGGGTATCTAACCGTTTTTCCGCATTTTCAGGTGATAATTTACTGCCTCCCAGTAAAAAAAAACAGGAATCATAATAGGCTTCGGCCTTAAATGGAAGCAACTCCTCATCTGATTGTTCAACAGACCATTGATATAATTTGAATAAAGCGTTCATTTGTCCTGTTTTCTTCATAGTACCTTAAAAGAATCAAAGATATTGAATATTTTTATTATATAAGCAAACTAATTACATTTTTATGTGCTCTATTTGCTTAATTTTAATACTTTTAAATATAAAACACTTCACTTATGACACCAGTACGATGGGGAATAATAGCACCGGGAAAAATAGCCCATAAATTTGCCTCTGACTTAACCCAATACCGGCCTGACTCCATTGTTTCGGTTGCAAGTAGTCACGCAGATAGGGCGTGTGACTTTGCAAAGCGGTTTGGTATTGCTACCTGGTATGGAAATTACAGGGAAATGCTAGAGAAGGAGAAATTAAATGTCGTCTATATTGCTTCTCCTCACGCTTTTCATTTTGAACAGGTTAAATTATGTCTTGAAATGGGCGTATCTGTCTTGTGTGAAAAACCGGTAACTATTAACGCTGCTCAGCTGGAGCAACTGATTCAGCTGGCTTCCGGAAAAGGGCTGTTTTTTATGGAAGCTCTCTGGTCTCTTTTCTTACCCACATTCCGTAAAATTTTTGCATGTATCAAAGAAGGAGAAATTGGTAATATAACTGGCGTTAAAGCTGATTTCGGATTTCAGATGCCTTTTGATGAGACGAGCCGATTGTTTAATCCTGAACTTGGAGGTGGAAGTCTGCTGGATATTGGTATTTATCCGCTTCTCCTGGCAACCAGTTGTCTGGGGGAACCCCTTGAGGTTAAAGCTTTCGCTTCTTTGACTCAACATCAGATTGATAATGAAATAACCGCAATCCTTTCCTATAAACATAGCCGTTTGGCTCAGATTCATGCTTCCATCAGATCAAATACCAAAACGGAGGCATTTATTTATGGCGATAAAGGAACCATCTGGATTCCTAACAGATGGATCGATAGTCCGTCTTTTTATCTGCTAAATAATGATGGTAAAGTGGACTTATTCAAATCTTCATGGCATGGGTTTGGTTATCAGTTTCAAGCAATGGAAGTGGAAAAATGCCTTTCCACAGGGCTGCAACAAAGCGAAACCGCTCCAGTAACTCTTAGCTTGCAGCTAATGCGTCTCATGGATCAGATCAGGTTTCAAACTGGTATTGTTTATCAGGAAGATCAGCTTTTTTAATAATCCTGCCCAGCAGCTACCAGAGGGAATTACTTAACCGGACTTTGTTTTGTTGATCGCGGATTTCAAATCGGATAGATGGCTTATCCCAGTCGATATGGAGCAGGCCAAAATTTAAACTGATAATCATGGGCCCAATTCGATGTTTATTAGGTTCTTCCCTCGATTCCCCCCAGGTATGGGTCAATCCGCTGCTCGTAATTTCAGGCAAATCAAGCGCGTTTGTTTTCAATCGGCTGTATTCAGCAATATGTCTGTCACCACTTAGCAGGACCGGATTTTTAGGATTCGTTTCAGAAATCAGTTGTAACAATCTGGTTCTGGCCTTTGGAAAATTGGCCCACTTTTCAAATCCTTGTTCTTCGGGAATGACCTGAATGCCATTGGCAAGTATATGAAACGCCGCATCACTATGGGTTAATTCCTTTTTCAGCCATGCCCATTGTTCCTCCCCGAGTATATCTCCATCTTCGTTAATTTCATACCTTTTACCAGCTGATGTTGCAGCTATCAGCGGATCCCTGAAGTAGCGGGAATCGAGTAAGATCAGTTTAATTTTTTTTCCCTCAGGACCAAAAGTGTAAGATTGATAAGCCCCTTCATGATTCCAGACCGCCTCATTTCTGGGTACGTCTAAAAAGTCAAGCATTAAGGTTTTACTTTCCTTTTTGAATGCATATTCCTTGCCTCCGTCATTCACCCCAAAGTCATGATCATCCCAGATACCGGTAATCAGGGTGTTATTTCTGAAATGCTGATATCCTTTTCCATTTTTCTGGATCAAATATTTTTTCTTTAATACATTCATATCTTCACTGTCACCATAAATATTATCACCTGTCCAGATCCATACATCTGGTTTATTTAAAGCAATGGCATGCCAGATATCCTGAGGAAGATCCTGCCTGTTACAGGAACCAAAAGCTATAGTGGTTACTTTCTTGCCTGACTTCCATGGCTGTCCCTCGTAAAGGGATTCCTTCATTGAGCTTACCTGTTTGGAAACCGTACAGCCGGAAATTAAAATCAACAGAACGAAAGAGATGCATTTTATTATTTTCATTTGGAATCTGATTTTTTCAAAGATAAGGATTAAAAGGGTCAAACATTGGAATTTTATCTTAAATGATCTATTTTTTATGCTGTCAAATTAAGGTATAATATTTTGTAATAAAGGGTATTTTAAACTTTAAAATTTTGTTATAGCTCTGTTTGTGGGTATTAATATTGTTTTTTGAATAAATGTATGAACAAATGCAGCACCTGTGATTTTAAATACTACCGTTGGCTATCGTAATTTTTAAAACAAAGGATGGGGCATTTGAGCATTCATCCTTATAAATTTAGTTGCATAAAATAGTTTTTAAAGTTAGATTTACGGCTCAAATTGCCCTTTCCTATCTATACCATTTTAAACTTTTTAATTTATCCTTTTTCCAATCCGGAAATTGGCTTAGTATGATTATGGAAAATAACAATGATAAAATGACGGTGGCTAAAGGACTTTACACGCCGGAACTCGAAAGTGATGCATGTGGTACCGGATTGATTGCCAATCTAAAAGGAAATAAATCCCATGAATTAATTGAACAGGCGATTCAGATGCTTGAAAATATGGAACATCGGGGTGCCTGCGGTTGTGAACCTAATACCGGGGATGGCGCGGGCATTCTGATTCAGATTCCTCATTTGTTTTTTCAGATTAAATTAAAAGAGCTCGGTCTGTCTTTACCAGATTTTGGTTCGTATGGGGTGGGCATGATTTTCTTTCCCGAAGACCGCATTCTCAGAGAACAATGTCGTGTGTTGTTAAATGATTATATTGATGAATGTGATTTTGAGCTTATTGGATATCGGGTCGTTCCAACAAACAATGCGTTATTGGGGGAATCGGCCTTACAAGTCGAACCGGAGATAGAACAGGTTTTTGTGAAACCTAAATTTGCCCTCGATAAAAGAGCCCTGGAAAGGAAACTGTATATTTTAAGGAAGTTTGCAACTCATAATATTCATCATACTTATCCTCAGGCTAAAGATCATTTCTATTTACCTTCCTTTTCCTATAAGACGATTATTTATAAAGGCCAGTTAACCACTTTTCAGCTGAGACCTTATTATCCTGATCTTCACGACGAACGCTGCACTTCAGCGATTGCCCTCATTCATTCCAGATTTTCTACCAACACAGTTCCAAAATGGAAGCTGGCTCAGCCATTTCGCTATATTGCACATAACGGTGAAATAAATACTATAACCGGAAATATTAACTGGTGGCGCTCAAAGGAAAAAGAACTGGTTTCAGCAATCTTCACCCCTGATGAACTGGAAAAATTGAAACCTATCTGTGGGGAAAGTTTATCAGATTCAGGTAATTTTGATAATGTCCTGGAGTATATCGTTTTATCTGGTTTTTCGCTGCCTCATGCTTTAATGATGATGATTCCGGAAGCCTGGCAGGAAGCGGACAGAATGAACGACCATAAAAGGGCTTTTTACGAATACCACAGAACCCTGTCAGAGCCCTGGGACGGACCTGCTTCTATCTGCTTTACCGATGGCATTGTCGTTGGTGCCACTCTCGACAGGAATGGCTTACGTCCCTCCAGATATTGCCTGATGGAAGATAGCACGCTTATTGTTGCCTCTGAAGCAGGTGCATTACCCGTTGATCAAAAAAAGGTAGTGCAAAAGGGTAGATTACAACCTGGTAAAATGCTGATTGCCGATCTGGATGAACATCGGGTGGTGGGCGATGAAGAATTGAAAAAAATTATTTGTGAAAGGTTTCCATACCGGCAATGGCTGAATGATCATAAGCTTAATCTGAAGGATTTAGCTTTATCAGCCCCTGTCTCTTATCAGCAGGATGAAAAGACCTTGTTGAGAAATCAGCACCTGCATGGATATACAAAGGAAGACATTAGTGTATTAATGTTGCCAATGATGGTAGATGGGCAGGAACCGCTGGGTTCCATGGGTACCGATACCCCGCTGGCTGTACTTTCTCATCATGCCCAGCATTTATCCAATTATTTCAAGCAATTATTTGCGCAGGTAACAAATCCGCCCATTGATCCTATCAGGGAAAGATCAGTTATGTCCATCTTCGCCATGCTGGGTGGTGCGCCCAATCACATGAATCTGACGCCTGACAGGGCAAATTATATCCATCTGGAAAGTCCCATTTTGTCCAATGCAGAATTGGCTAAAATAAGGGATATTTCGGTCGGACCCTTCAAATCGGGGGTTGTTGAGCTGGTTTTTAAAGCAGATGGCCAGGCAGGCCGTCTAAAGGCGGCAATTGATCATATTTGTGCCGTAGCAGAAGATATGGTTAGAAATGGATTTACCATCCTCATTTTATCTGACAGAAATGCCGATGCTTTTCAAGCGCCTATCCCTTCTTTACTGGCTGTTGGTGCCATACACCATCATTTGGTCAAAGAAGGATTGAGAGGTTCTACTTCCCTGGTTTTAGAAGTAGGGGATACCAGGGAAGTACATCATTTTGCTACTTTGCTGGGGTATGGCGCTTCTGCCATTAACCCTTATTTATCATTGGCAACCATAGCCGATTTATTAAATAAAGGAAGGGCAAAAGTTGAAATGAGCCTCGAAAAGGCTATTTATACCTACAAGAAATCAATCGATAAAGGCATATTAAAAATTATGTCTAAAATTGGCATTTCTACCTTGCAATCCTATCAGGGTGCTCAGATTTTTGAAGCACTTGGCCTTTCTACAGAGGTAGTTGATAAATGTTTCAAAGGTACCATCTCCAGAATCGAAGGGATTGGCTTCGATGGTATCGCACAGGAGATTTTAGTACGTCAGCAACGGGCTTATCCAATGCAGGGAGGGTATGATCCTCAACTGGATGTAGGCGGTATTTATCAATGGAAAGTAAAAGGAGAAACCCACCTGTTTAACCCTCAATCTATTCATTATCTTCAAATTGCCTCCAGGAATAACGATAAAAATGCTTATAAAAAATATGCTGACCTTATAAATGAACAAAGTGAACAGGCACTGACTTTAAGGGGTTTACTTACCTTTAGAAGGGGTAATCCGATACCCCTTGATGAAGTTGAACCCGTCGAACATATTCTAAAGCGTTTTGCAACAGGCGCCATGTCTTTCGGTTCTATTTCACATGAAGCACATACGACGCTGGCAATCGCAATGAATAAGATGGGTGGAAAAAGTAATTCCGGAGAGGGGGGAGAAGACGAAATTCGCTTTCAACCTAAAGAAAATGGCGATTGGGAACGGTCTGCCATTAAACAAGTTGCTTCCGGAAGATTTGGTGTAACCAGCTATTATCTGGCCAATGCCGATGAATTACAAATTAAGATGGCCCAGGGTGCAAAACCCGGCGAAGGAGGGCAGTTACCTGGTCATAAAGTAGATGACTGGATTGGAAAAGTAAGACATTCAACGCCGGGAGTAGGTCTTATTTCTCCTCCTCCCCATCATGATATTTATTCTATTGAAGATCTGGCTCAGCTCATCTTTGATTTAAAAAATGCAAATCCTGCAGCCAGAATTAATGTTAAACTGGTTTCTAAAGCCGGGGTTGGAATCATTGCCTCTGGTGTAGCTAAGGCACATGCTGATGCCATCCTTATTTCAGGACATGATGGAGGTACAGGTGCCTCCCCGCTCACCTCGATTCGTCATGCCGGCTTACCCTGGGAACTGGGCCTTGCCGAGTCGCACCAGACCCTGGTGAAAAATAAATTACGAGATCGGGTGGTACTTCAGACCGATGGCCAGCTCCGCACAGGCCGGGATATTGCTATTGCCACGCTATTAGGTGCTGAAGAATGGGGAGTGGCTACAGCTGCTTTGGTGGTAGAAGGATGCATCATGATGCGGAAGTGTCATGTGAATACCTGCCCTGTGGGTATCGCCACCCAGGATCCGGAACTCAGAAGCAGATTTTCCGGTAAACCGGAACATGTGATTCAGTTTTTTCATTTTCTGGCCCATGATCTGCGCGAAATTATGGCCGAACTTGGTTTCCGGACCATCAATGAAATGGTGGGTAAAGTGGAAATGCTAAAATTGAAAAAGAATATTCAACACTGGAAGTATAAACACCTGGATCTTAGTCCCATCCTATACAAGGAACCTGCAGATGAATCGGTAGGTCAGTATAAAAAAGTTCCCCAGGATCATGGTATAGCATCTGTCCTGGATCATACCTTAATCAAAACAGCAGCGCCCGCCCTTGAACATAAACAAGTCGTTAAAGCCCATTTCAATATCAGGAATATTGACAGAGCAACTGGGACAATGTTATCTTATGAAATTTCAAAGAAATATAAGGGTGAAGGGTTACCGGAGGGTACCATTCAATATACCTTTAATGGTTCAGCCGGTCAGAGTTTTGGTGCTTTTGCCGCAAAAGGGATCCATTTCAGACTGGAAGGTGAGGCTAATGACTATTTTGGTAAAGGCTTATCAGGTGGCAGGTTAATTGTGGTGCCCGATAAAGAAGCAACCTTTATCGCCCGCGATAATATTATTATAGGCAATGTGGCTTTCTATGGCGCTACGGCGGGTGAAGCTTATATGCTGGGTTGTGCCGGGGAAAGATTTTGTGTTAGAAATTCAGGCGTCACTGCCGTAGTGGAAGGTATCGGTGATCATGGTTGTGAATACATGACAGGTGGTGTTGTCGTTGTTTTGGGTGAAACGGGAGAGAATTTTGCCGCCGGAATGAGTGGGGGAGTAGCCTATGTATATGACAAAAAGGATACTTTTTCTCAACGTCTGAACAGGGAAATGGTCGAACTGGAACCATTGGCAGGGGAGGATACCGACATATTAAGACAATTAATTAAAAATCATTTCCATTATACCCATTCTCCTTTCGCTGGCATGCTGCTGGAGCATTGGCAAAGGGAACAAGCGCATTTTAAAAAAGTAATGCCATCAGATTTTAAACAAGTGCTTCTAAAACGCAATAAAAAATTACAGTTATTGGTAACACCAGTATAAAAAAGATAAGGTTATGGCAGATCCTAAAGGTTTTTTAACCTACCAGAGAGAACTTCCGGCTTCCCGTAAAGCAACAGTTCGGATTGAAGATTACCGGGAAATATATGAAGCGTTTCCCTTGGAAAAAACCAAACAGCAGGCAGCCCGTTGTATGGATTGTGGGGTTCCTTTTTGTCATTCGGGTTGCCCGCTCGGTAATGTTATTCCAGAATTTAATGATGCTGTTTACAGGGAAGAATGGCAGGAAGCCTTTCAGATTTTATCAGGAACCAATAACTTTCCTGAATTTACCGGTCGCATTTGCCCGGCTCCATGTGAAGCAGCTTGCGTTTTAGGCATTAATCAGCCGCCTGTAGCCATTGAGCATATTGAAAAGTCTATTGTTGAAATGGCTTTCGAAAAAGGTTTTTTAAGACCTAAGGCGCCGACCATCCGGACAGGTAAAAAAGTAGCCGTTATTGGTTCCGGCCCCGCAGGCTTGTCCGCAGCAGCAGAATTAAATAAATACGGTCACAGTGTTACTGTTTTTGAAAGAAAAGACCGAATTGGAGGCCTTCTTCGGTATGGAATTCCCGATTTCAAACTGGAAAAATGGGTATTGGAAAGACGCATCGGCTTAATGGAAGCTGAGGGAATCCGCTTTAAGACAAATATGAATGCCGGCGTCGATATTTCTGTGGAATCCCTGCATAACGATTTTGATGCCATTGTTTTAACAGGCGGATCGACCATTCCCCGCGATTTACCCATTCCAGGCAGAAATGCTAAAGGCATTTATCCGGCCATGCAATTCCTGGAACAGAATAATCGTCGGGTTGCAGGTGATTTTATACCAGAAAATGAAGCCATCCGTGCCACCGATAAACACGTGGTTGTGATTGGAGGTGGCGATACCGGGGCCGATTGTGTGGGTACTTCCAACCGTCATAAAGCCCGCTCCGTTACCCAACTGGAAGTTTTAGCCAAACCCCCGGCAGTAAGAACGCAGGATTCCTGGCCAAACTGGCCTTTAATTCTTAGAACGAGCTCTTCACATGAAGAGGGTTGTGAAAGAGAATGGGCCGTTTTAACGGAATCTTTTGAAGTTAATGCAGAAGGTGAAGTGACAGGCATTCATTTAATTGATGTTGAATGGGCTTTTATTCCAGACGAAAACAGATACGGTTTTTCAAAAAAAGCGGGAACAGAACGACATATTCCCTGTGACCTGGCTTTGTTAGCCATCGGTTTTGTTCACCCTCAACACGATGGACTTCTCAAGGATCTGGGTGTTGATCTAGATGAAAGAGGTAATGTAAAAGCTGCTAATTACAAGACTTCCATACCTTCGGTGTTTGCAGCTGGAGATATGCGACGTGGACAATCGCTGGTAGTCTGGGCCATTGCCGAAGGCAGAGATGCAGCAAAAGAAGTACACCAGTTTCTGGAAAACGAATGTCAGAAAAGTTAAAGGCAGGCTAAAGGGTTCAGAAAATACTGTTTTCCGGCACTTTCCCTTTTACGCCTTTAAAATAATTCCAGATGTAGGACATATCCTCCTCCATATTATCAGTAGTTGTGAAAGGCTCACTGATCACTACTTTCTTGTCCTGAAAATTAAACTGTACCATGACAATGGGTACCCTGGCTCCCCTGGCGATATAGTAAAAACCAGTTTTAAACTTATCAACCCGCTTTCTGGTGCCTTCAGGGGACATAGCTACAGCAAATTTGTCATGCAGATTAAAAATCTGGATCATACTTTCAACCATATTCGTTCTTTGAGACCTGTTGACAGGATAACCACCCAAGCCATAAAAAATAAATCCAAACGGACCTTTAAACAATGATTCCTTGCCGATAAACCGGATATCTTTTTGTAAGATTGACCTGAGAATGAGGCCCAGTGGAAAATCCCACCAGGACGTATGCGGAGCAGCAATAACCAGATATTTAGGTAAATGAGCTGGAAAATTTCCTGTGATATTGAATTTTGCGACCTTAAAAAAAATAAAGCGGGATATAAATCGGAACATAATAAAAGAGATTGGTGAAATACATTTCCAATGTAACTCAAAATCTCTTTATTTTTCAAAAAACCTTCGAAATTCCGCCAATGATAAACTGAACGCCTATGGACATAACAATAAAACCCATGATTCTGGATAAGGCTCTGAGTCCGGCTTCTCCCAGAAATTGATATAATAAGGGCGCAAAACGAAGAATCAGATAGACCAGAATACCCATAGTAAAAATAACGCCTATAATCGTCCCTTTTTGCCACCAAAGCGGATAATCATCAAAATAAGTGATAAGAAGTGAAATAGAGCCTGGACCGGAAAGTAATGGCATAGCCAGCGGAGCAAATGAAATATCTTCCTTATGAAGTGCTTCTTCCGTTACTTTTTTTGAGCTGGCACCGCTTTTCGATATATTTCCGGTAAGTAAGGTGTATCCTGAACTCATAATAACCAAACCACCTGCAATACGCATCGCACCAATACTGATACCAAAAAATCCTAAAATCCAGGTGCCAGCCAGAAAAAATACACTGAGTATTAAAAAGAAATAAATACTGGTTAACCTGGCGGTTCTGTTTCGCTCCTTCTGGGAATATTCCGGCGTCATAGCCAGATATACAGGAACAGCTCCCAACGGATTAACCACTGAAAAGATCGACGCCAGGGTAGCTACATACAATGCTAACATATCAGGTTATTTGTTCTTAATACGCAAGGAACTGGTAAAGTCACAAAAAGCGATACCAATTTATTGACCTTCCTCTAATTGTAGTTTTAATGTTAATTTTTTCTGATTCCGGATACATTCAACCTCCACCATATCGCCAACCTTGTGTTTCTCTAAAATCAGATAGAGATCGCCATTATTTTTCACTACCTCCCCATCAATGGAGGTAATGATATCACCCAGTAATATTTCTCCGTACCGGTTTCTCCTTGTAGGCTGGAATCCACTCTTTTCAGCATTGCTGCCAGGGGGAACATTCAGGATTAATGGACCCTGAAGACCATATCTGGCCACTATATTATTGCTGGCCAGTTCCACCCCAAGGGTGGGTCTTTGAATTTTACCATATCTGATAAGTTCTGGAACAACCCAGCGTACTGCATCTATCGGAATAGAAAATCCAATACCAGCGGAGGCACCGGAAGGGCTGTAAATAGCTGTATTAACCCCAATCAGCTTCCCGCCGGAATCAAGTAGCGGACCTCCTGAATTTCCCGGATTGATAGCTGCGTCTGTTTGGATGGCATCGCGGATCGGAACACCTGCTCTCGACTGGATTTCTCTACCCAGGGCACTAACCACTCCGGTTGTTAAGGTCTGATCGAGGCCAAAGGGGTTGCCAATGGCAAAAACAGATTGACCAACTTTAAGATTTTCAGAAATACCCACCGGAATAGGATAAAGTTTGGCAATGGGTGCCTTTATTTTTAGTACGGCTAAATCCTTCTCCGGGGCAACACCGATAAGTTCAGCGGGCCAGTTTGTTTGATCTGCCAGGGTCACGGTAGCTTTATCAGCCCCCTCGATGACGTGATAATTGGTGACAATATGACCCATTTTATCCCAGATAAAGCCAGAACCGGTACCACTTTTAATTTCTGAAATATCCCTGGTCCAGAAATTTTCCCGCAGGTTGGTAGTTGTTATAAAGCATACACCGGGGGCTGCTTTCTCAAATAATTGAATGGTAGATAACTCGGAACTGGTTAAGATGGTAGCCTGACTATCGGCAGGTGTAACGGTTTCCCGAGTATCAGATGCTGTTTTTTCTACCCAGGCAGCACCTCCCAAAAAGGCCAGAAGCATTAAAGAAATGCCGGCAATAAATTGCCAGACGGTAGCTGATAAACGCGACATAAATTAGATTTTTAAGTTTTTCTCTCTTTTTTCTTGGCAGCTGGAAATAAAATATTATTTAGTATTAACCGGTAACCCGGAGAATTGGGGTGCAAACTTAAATCGGTTTCAGGATCATTCACATGGTGACGGTAATCTTCAGGATCATGACCACCATAAAAAGTCCAGAACCCCTGACCAAAAATACCATGAATATATCTTGCCTCCTGAAAGGGTTTGTTATCACCTAAAATGAGCACATTGGATTTAATATGTTGTTGATTAAATGCCGTGGTCTGACCCATAAATCCCTTAACAAGACGGGTATGATTCTGAGTTAGCATCGTGGGAACAGGATCCCATTTGGCTGAAAATTCAAACAGGTTAAAATAATCCTGTTCGGCTGGCATTGGTCTTTCAGGGGCAACATCAATAGAGGAATATTCATATTCCATAGGATTTTGTGAAAGTTGAAACTGACTGAAAGCAAAGGTATTATCAAAATTAAGTTTGGATTGAGATTGTGGGTCTGCCTTATCGCCGTCATATATATAATCGCATATATCAACACCCTCCGCAGCCAGGGCAATATCATAAGTGTCGGTGGCAGAGCACATGGCAAACATAAATCCACCTCCTCCAACAAATTCTTTAATTTTTTTCACTACCTGAAGTTTCATCTGAGAAACTTTGGTGAAGCCAAGCGATGAGGCCAGTTCTTCCATTCTTCGTTGATTCTCCCGGTACCATGGAAAAGCAGAATAGGTCCGGTAAAATTTTCCATACTGACCTGTAAAATCTTCATGATGCAGATGTAACCAATCGTAGGTAGCTAATTTCCCTTGCATCACTTCTTTGTCATAAATGGTTTCATAAGGAATTTCAGCATAGGTGAGTACCATAGTTACCGCATCGTCCCAGGGCTGTATTTTTTCACCTGAAGATTTGAATTCGGGGGTATATACGGCTATTTTAGGGGCTTTTTCAAGCTTTATGGCATCCATATTCCTTTCAGGATTAGCAATTTCTGAAATGATTTGATTGAATGCCGCATCAGATATGGTTTCAAAACTAACCCCTCTTGTTTTGCACTCTTTTTCAAAAGTGGTACTGTAGGGAAATGCAAAGCTGCCTCCCCGGTAATTTAACAACCACCAGCCTTCCTGACCGGCCTCCAGTACCCAGTAGGTAATGCCATAAGCTTTCAGATGATCTTTCTGGCTTTCATAATCCATGGGCAACAGGATATAGGAAGCATGCAGAGACACGGCTGACATAAGGAGCAATGAAATAAACAGACCCTTGAAGGTCATCAGAATGTTCATATTTATTCTTTTACTTAACATTGATAATTTCAGTAACAACAAAATAAGGTTTTTTGTGGTTCAAACCGTACATTTATACCCGTTAAAATATTTTTGAATGCAACAACTGGTTTTTGAATTTGGTGGGGGTTACCTGATTCTTTGTTTTCTGGCCGCCTTTCTGGCCGCTGCTTTATTGTATACTGGAACAAAAGAATTTCCGGAAAGTTATAAATCCTGGAAATACGGACTTGCCTTTCTTCGGTTTTGCACCGTGCTGATCATCGCCTTGTTGCTGCTTACACCACTATGGCGAAGTAATATCCTGAAAACGCAAAAACCAGTATTGATTGTTGCCCAGGATGCTTCCTCTTCGGTTGGCGATTTTATTAAAAAAGATGCCTCATCTTACCCGTCGGAACTTAACAGGTTAGTAGAAAAATTAAAGCGGACGTATCAGGTAGCATCTTTTTCTTTTGGCGAAGTCGTAGAAAATGAGCTTCCGGAAAATTTTACCGGTAAGGCCACCAATATAAGTGAATTAATGGAATCACTGGCCACACGGTATGCTGGAAATACCCTGGGTGGATTAATCCTGGCAACCGATGGTATTTATAATCAGGGCAGTAATCCTTTTTATATGGCCAATAAATTAGCAACACCGGTTTACACGATTGGACTTGGGGATACATCCATTAAAAAAGATTTGATAATTAATCGTTTATTTCATAATCAAATCGTTTATGCAGGTGATGAAATGGAGGTGCAGGCAGACATACTGGCCAAAAACCTGTCCGGGAAAAAGAGTAAACTTTCCTTATATGAGGTTGAAGGTAAAAAGCTGAACCTATTAAAAACGGAGGATTTAGCGCTGGACAGACCTGATTTTTTTACACCGGTTTCTATGATCATTCCCGCAGCAAAACCTGGAACCAGATATCTTCGTCTGGTCGCTTCGACTGTTGACGGAGAAGTTTCAGCATTGAATAATAAGCGCGATTTTGTAGTAACAGTACTCGATGGACGTCAGAAAATACTGATCCTGGCTCAGGCACCCCATCCCGATATGGGTGCTTTACGACAGTCATTTAATGCTAATAAAAATTATGAGGTAAAATCAGTTTTATTAGGTGACCCAATTCCAGAACTTGCAGATTTCGATTTGATTATCTTACATCAGTTACCGGCACCCGGCCGCAATTTTGCTCCGGTGTATAAACAAATAAAAGAGCTGGGGATAGCTCACTGGTGGATTGCAGGCGCACAAACAGATTTTAAAGCGTTAAATACCATGCAGGATTTAATTACCTGTAATATTTCCAGTAATCTGGGCGCGGAAAGTGAAGCATTATGGAATAAGCAGTTTAATTTATTTCAATGGGATCAGGAATGGCCCCAAAAAATATCGAGGTTTCCACCCCTTCAGGTACCATTTGGCGATATCAATGCAGGAAATCTGGGACAGGTGTTGTTTTTTCAGCGGATAAAGAATCTCGCCACCAATTATCCGCTGCTTTCGATGGGGGAGTATCAAAAATCCAGAAGTGCTGTGTTTGTAGGAGATGGCATCTGGAAATGGAGATTATCAGATTATCAGATACATGAAAATCATGATGTTTTTGATGGATTCATAGGAAAGATAGTACAATATCTGAGTGTTAAACGCGATAACAGAAGGTTCAGGGTATTGGTTAACAAACCTGTATTTGATGAAAATGAAGCCGTTAACTTCGCAGGGGAGCTATATAATGCGTCCTACGAACTTGTGAATACCCCTGAGGTGAATCTATCCCTTAAAAACAGGGATGGCAAAGAATACGATTTTCTTTTTAACAGGGTAGGAAAAGGATATCAGTTAAATGCAGGTGTTTTGCCAGTTGGTAATTATACTTTCGTTGCAAGGACAAGCTATAACGGAAAAGAGCAGCTGGCTGAAGGGCAATTTACAGTGCAGCCTTTACAACTGGAATACCTTAATCTGACGGCAGACCACAATGTGCTGAAAGCGATGAGTACCGAAAGTAACGGACAATTCTTTCATTATAAAGATATGGACCAGTTGTGGCCGGTTCTTGAAAAGTCTGTTACACTAAAACCCATTTTAATAACAGAAAAGAGCACCAGAACTTTTTTAAGTATGCCTGTCCTTCTCCTGTTACTTCTTGTATTGATGGGTTTGGAATGGGGAATAAGGAGATATATCGGTATATACTAGAAAAATTACCAGCTTACATCATCTTCACTGGGTAGGGCAGGTTTATCTGAAGCAGATTTCTGATCTTTTGGATAATCTTCATCAAACTCCAGCCCATTTTCGTATTCGTCATGGCGACGTGAAAATTCATCATAGTCATAATTGGGCATTAATTCTGTTTTAATGTAAGCAATGACATCTTCCAGATTGCCCAGGAAACGATTGAAATCTTCTTTATACAAAAAGATCTTATGTCGTTCATAACCCTCATCATTGAACCTGCGGGTACTTTCTGTAAGCGTAAGGTAAAAATCTTCCCCTTTTGTTTTACGAACATCAAAAAAATAGGTTCTTCTTTTCCCGGCTTTCACTTTTACGGAATATACACTATCCTGCTGCTTCCGTTGAAATTGATCATTTTCCACAATACTTGTTTTTAACTTGACGATTAGATGGCTAACAATTACAAATATAACTATTTAAGCAAAATATTCTATTTATTCCTGTCGGGGATTCTTTTTTAAAAAAAAAATCAAATTTTTTCAAACAAAAAAAAATAAAATTTTCACAAAAAATATCATAATTAATTCATTTTCAATGATTTAATCTAATTTTTTTGTTAAATAACTTTCACAACGCCTTATAATTGTCCTTGTTTAGGCTATGATGCTGTTGCATATTTGTATCGTGAAAGGGAATAAAGAGGGAAAGAAAGTCAGAAAAAGTTCTGAGAATAAAATTTGATTATGTTCATGGGATTATATTGTCGGGGTTTTGTCGTCCCGGAAATTTTCGGGACGATAATTCCACTATTTAGTTCCTGTAGCAAGGCAAAAAAGATTGCCTGAAGATAAAGGTCCTGGGGTTTATCCCCGATTACAATTTGAGGGTGTAAATATACACCGAATCAGTCAATAAGGGTAAAAGTGGCGGTTTTTTATTAAAACATTAACGTTTCTAAGAAACCGCTACAATGTCCTTCACAAAATGTGTTTATGTTCATGGGATTATATATAAGTCGTGCCTTAAGGGACGACTTTTTTTTTGTCCCTATATCCGGATAGCTAAGCAGTATAACATCATTTTTAAGTATATTTAACATATAAATAAATGACATGAAATATTTTTTTCTCCTCCTGCCCCTGATATTTACGCTTGCCTGTAAACCTGATGAACCTCAGAAAGATTATGCTTCGTTACAGAAATTGTTTAAAGACTGGAGAGCTTTTGAGGTGCCGCCGCTGCGCAACGGGGCACCCGATTATACCAAAGCTGCCTTTGGTAAACGATTGAATGATTTTAAAAAATTAAAAAACAGGTTGCTCCATTTTGATACCAGCGGTTGGCAGGTTTCAGAGATCATTGACTGGAAAATTATTCAAGCTGAAATGAATGGCTTCGATTTTAATTACAGGATTTTAAAACCCTGGGAGAGAGATCCTGCTTTCTACAAATTATTATGGACGGAAAGAAGTGACGTGCCTGCACATGAAGGACCTACACCTCATTTCACTACCGAACTGTGGCAATATAAATTTCCATTGAAGGCTGAGGAAAGAATAACATTCATCGAAAACCTGGACCGGATTCCTCCTTTTTGCCAGCAGGCAAGATTAAATCTGACAGGAAATGCCAGGGATTTATGGATTGCAGGTATCAGGGATATACATAATCAGGCCGATGATCTTAAAAATATACTGGATCTGCCAGGTGTTTCTAAAGATGAACTTCTGGTCGCCTCCGTAAAAAAGGCCATCGATGCTACGCTTGAACTTGAAAAATGGCTGATGGCCGAATCTGGTAAAAAAAATGGTCCTTCAGGTATCGGAAAAGATAATTATACCTGGTATCTCCATCATGTTCACCTGGTTCCCCTAACCTGGGACGATGAAGTGCTATTGCTCAAAAGAGAACTGGCAAGAGCCTGGAGTTCACTGAAACTGGAAGAACACCGGAACAGGAAGCTACCCCCGCTGGTCCCGGCTTCCTCGCCGGAAGAATATGATAAAAGGGCTGATGAGGCCGCAAAAAGCTTAATCTCCTTCCTGAAAGAAGCAGATATCCTCACCGTCAAAGATTATTTTGATCCATCGCTAAGAGAACATCTGGGAAAATTTGTACCGGAGAACACCAGGAATTTTTTCTGGATTACCGCTCACCTCGATCAGCGTCCCCTTTTTTCCCACTTTTATCATTGGTTCGAGCTGGCTCAGATGGACCTGGAACCACATGCAAATCCTGTTAGAAGATCACCTCTTTTGTATAATATATTCGATTCCAGAAATGAAGGCATTGCCACCGCTGTTGAGGAGATGTACCTGCAGGCTGGTCTGTATGATGACCAGCCCAGAGTTCGGGAAATTGTATATATCATGCTGGCTCAGCGTGCTGCCAGAGGGCTGGGTTCACTCTACGCCCACGCAAACCTGATGTCTATGGAAGAGGCAGGTGGAATTCACGCTGCTTTTACGCCCAGAGGCTGGATGAAAACAGAGAAGGAACTGCGTATTTTTGAACAGCAACTTTATCTTCGCCAGCCTGGATATGGAACCAGTTATATCACCGGAAAATACCTGGCGGAACAGGCGATGGCTGAATATGCGCAAAAATTAGAATCCCTTGGCATTCCTTTTTCAATAAAAATGTTCCTGGATCATTTAAACAGCATTGGGAACATCCCCATGGATCTTTCCCGACAGGAGATGATCGCTACGGTGGGCAAGAAATAATAATTCATCAGGAAAACCGGGTAGCTGATTCTTGCCCGGCTTTTCTGACGATTCATCTGTTTCCTTTGGTTAATCAGAAAAAGACCTCCGCTGCCGTGCGAAAAGTATTGGCATGTGCCTCTATAATATGGGATAATTGAGGGGAATAACCTCCTCCCATGGTTACTACCAGGGGAATCTTGTTTTTTTTACACAGTTCCATAACATATTTATCTCTTTGTCTGCATCCTTCCCGACTTATGGATAATCGCCCAAGCCGGTCTGTCTCCAGAATATCAACACCTGCCTGGTAAAAAATAAGCTCCGGCTGTTGTTTATCGATGACCCTGGGTAAAATATCCTTTAAAATACTCAGGTAAGCCTGGTCTTCCGTTCCGTCGGGTAAACCGATATCCAGGTGAGAGGCTTCCTTCCGGAATGGATAATTTTTTGCCCCATGTATGGAAAAGGTAAAAATTTGTGCCTGACCCTGGCAAATCGATGCGGTGCCATTGCCCTGATGTACATCTAAATCGACGATTAGCAAACGATTGAATCTATGGGTTTTAATCAGATAATTTGCCGCAATTGCCATATCGTTGAAAACGCAGAACCCTTCCCCTTTATCGCGGAAAGCGTGATGGGTGCCGCCAGCTGCATTCATCGAAATACCGAATTGAATGGCATATTCAACACATTGTAAGGTGCCGGCAGCAATGTGTCTTCCCCTGGTTACCAGTAAAGGTGTCATAGGGAATCCGATAGCACGAACTTCCTTTTCAGGTAGCGTCTGATTTTTCAAATGCTGCCAGTAATTTTCAGAATGCGTTAATAAAAGGATTTCTTCAGCTATAGGTTCAGGATGAAAAAACTGGTTTTCCTGCACCGTCCCCTCATAGAGCAGTTGTTGTGGCAGGAGCGCATACTTGTCCATCGGAAAGCGGTGCCCCTTAGGTAATGGATATTCATAAACCGGGGAAAAGGCGATTTGTAACATCTGCTTCCTTTTTTACGTTAAATATCCCTATTTTTGCGACTATTCTTATAAAAATATAGTTTTATGCAATGGAGTGACCAGGAACTGGCAAGAAGAGAAAATCTGGAAGAGGCCCGGAATTTAGGCCTGAACCCTTATCCGGCAATGGCTTTCCCTGTAAGCCATCTCGCTGCTGATGCTTTAAATGGCTTTTCTGAACATCCGGAAAATTATAAATCGGTGGTTTTAGCTGGTCGAATGATGATGAAAAGAATCATGGGAAAAGCCTCCTTCGCAGAATTACAGGATAGCTCAGGCAGAATTCAGATTTATATTTCCCGTGATGAAATTTGTCCCGGTGAGGACAAATCACTCTATAATGTGCTCTTCAAAAAAATCCTGGATATTGGCGATTTTATTGGTGTTTCCGGATATGTTTTTACTACCCAGACAGGTGAAGTAACCCTGCATGTTCAGAATCTTACGCTATTAAGCAAATCACTGAAACCCCTGCCTGTTGTAAAAACAAAAGTGGATGAACAGACCGGGGAGGAACATACCTACGACGCATTTACAGATCCGGAACTCAGGTACCGTCAGCGTTATGTCGATCTGATTGTCAATCCGGCAGTAAAGGAAACATTCAAAAAAAGAAGTAAAATCATTACGGCAATGCGCCGGTTTTTCGACGACCAGGGTTGGCTGGAAGTAGAAACGCCGGTGTTACAACCCATGCATGGTGGTGCCGCAGCAAAACCCTTTAAGTCCCATCACAATACCCTGGACATGCCGCTTTATCTGCGTATTGCCAATGAACTTTATCTTAAACGACTGATTGTAGGTGGTTTCGATGGGGTATATGAAATTGGCAAAATGTTTCGCAATGAAGGTATGGACAGAACCCATAATCCTGAATTTACTTCCATGGAAATTTATGTGGCTTATAAGGATTATATATGGATGATGGAAATGGTCGAACAATGCCTGAGCTATATCACACACACGGTAAATGATGGCCAGACAAAAGTAAAAGTGGGAAATCATGAGATCGAATTTGCAGGTCCTTACAGAAGACTGACCATGTTTGATGCTATCCTTGAATATACAGGAACTGATGTTTCCGGTATGGACGAGGTAGGATTGAGAGCAGTTTGTAAATCGCTGGAGATTCAAGTGGATGAAACAATGGGAAAAGGTAAATTGATCGATGAAATTTTTGGGGCTAAAGTAGAAAAGAATTTAATACAGCCTACTTATATTACGGATTATCCTATTGAAATGACGCCACTGGCTAAAAAGCACCGGAGTAAGGACGGACTAGTTGAACGATTTGAGTTATTTGTCAATGGAAAGGAAATAGCCAATGCCTATTCAGAATTAAATGATCCGATAGATCAGCGGGAACGTTTTGAAGATCAGTTAAAACTAGCGGCGCGAGGCGATGAGGAAGCTATGGCGCTGGATGAAGATTTTCTTCGGGCTCTTGAATATGGTATGCCACCTACTTCCGGTCTGGGAATTGGCATTGACAGGTTAACCATGCTATTGACAAATAATCCGGCTATTCAGGAGGTCCTGTTTTTCCCTCAGATGAAGCCGGAAAAAATAGAGGCCAGCATCCAGGTTGATCTCTCTTTTCCCGATGCTGCGGTGCCGCAGGACTGGATTTCACCCCTTCTTTCCCTTGGATATCTGAACAAGGAGAAAGTACTGGAGGCAGGTATAGGGAAAGTGGCCAATGAATTAAATGGCTTGAGAAAAAAGAAAAAATTAGATCTTAAAGGTATCAGTCCCGAAGAGGTCCGACAATGGTTCAGCTGATTTTATTTTTTACTAAGCTTTCGGTGGAATTTTAATAAATGTAATGGGTCTTTCTCATTATAAATATGTAAAATCAAAGTTCTTCTGTTCCGGCGATCTGTAGGGAATAATATTTTTACTGGATTATGACAATATCCGTTGTCCTCAAATAGTAAAATCTGTTTGTTGCGGGTTGATAACCTGAAATGCGCCAGCTCTTCTATCCCGGACGGGATGGGTACATCACTGTAACCCTCGTCTTTCAGGAATGAACGGACCATTTCAAAACTCGATTTCAGGGAAGAACCTGAAAATGTAGTGCGGTATTCATACCCATCTGATTCTCCGCCAAGGTAGTCAGATCCTGCCTCTGGAAAGGATTCGCGTAAACTCATGATTAACTTTCCTGTTTAATTGGCTAATATAGACAGAATTCTGTCTTTTTCTAAAGAAAGTAATTAGCAAAATAATTATATCTTTATGCCCGAATGCGGATATTACCACATGGAGGAACTACGATTTAAAATTCGGGAAAAAGGCCGTTATGGCTTTATGGATGAACATGGAAATGTAGTCATAGAACCTCAATATGTGGAAGCTGAGGACTTTTACAATCAGTTTGCCAAGGTAAAATTAAATGATCATTTTGTACACATAGATGTTTTAGGCAGGCTGTTGCTTAAACAGGTATATAAATTTATTGGTTATTTTGAAGAAGATCTGGCCAGGGTAAGACTTATTAAACGCTGGGGATATATCAATGGGAGAGGAGATGAGGTCATAGAGGTGAAATTTGATGATGCACTTGATTTCAGTAATGGTCTGGCTGCAGTAGCTATCCATAATCAGTTTGGGTATATTAATAAGGATGGAAAGGTAATTATTTCTCCCCGATTTAACTGGGCTGGTGATTTTAAAGGGGACCTGGCTCCTGTACAATGGTTTGGAAAGAGCGGTTTTGTTGATCGTAATGGTTTATTTATCCTGAATACGCCATTTGAAAAATGTTTCCCATTTCAAAAAAAGGTGGCCGTTGTTCTCCATGAAAATTTATGGGGATTGATAGATATGAATGGAAATCTCTTGTTGCCTCCCCAGTTCCCATATTTTTCAGGTTCTGCCAATGGAGAGTTCTTTGATGATATGGCTATTTTCAAAGTAGATAATAAATATGGCTTTGTAAGTATGGAGGGTCATATTGCCGTATTACCGCGGTATGAATCTGCAGGTGATTTCAGCGAAGGGTTGGCGCCTGTTCAGTTACATGGAAAATTTGGTTACATCAATAAAATGGATGAGCTGGTCATTCCTTTTATTTTTGAAGATGCCGGCCTTTTTTCAGAGGGTCTCGCCCAGGTAAGACAACATAAACAATGGGGTTTTATCAATGCCAGTGGTGAATGGTGCGTTCCTCCGAAATTTGATCAGGTGATGCCTTTCCGAAATGGTTTGGCCTGGGCTGAAAAAAAGGATAACTGGGTATATATCAACAAATCTAATGATGTAATCTGGAAGGAACCGGATTTATATAGTTAAGGAATATCTTTGTTACGCGCAGGATATAAAAATTTCCACCTAGTCATTACAAGCAGATTTATTCTTTTTTCTAAGGTACTCAATGTTAAAAAATTAAGCTATTTTTACTGCAAAAATGGAATATCAAAATCTACTTTTAGCTGAATCAAATGGTATATTTCGTATCACTTTTAACAGGGAAAAGGCACTGAATGCCCTGAATGGACAAACCATGAAAGAGCTCTTCCACCTTTTTTCGGTATTTCTTCCTAATCAACCGTCATTGAAAGGGGTCATATTAACCGGAGCAGGTGAAAAAGCGTTTGTCGCAGGCGCTGATATTAAAGAATTCCTGGCCATAGAACCAGGGAAAGGGGCAGAAATGGCTCAAAGGGGGCATGATGTATTTCAGATAATTGAAAATTTTCATGTTCCGGTCGTTGCTGCAATTAATGGTTTCGCACTGGGTGGAGGTTGTGAACTGGCTATGGCCTGTCATCTGCGGATCGCTTCTGAAAATGCACGCTTTGGGCAGCCTGAGATAAATCTGGGTATCATTCCCGGATATGGCGGTACGCAACGATTAATTCAATATATAGGAAAGACCAGAGCGATGGAGCTGATGCTGACCGGCGATTTTTTTACGGCAGAAGAAGCCCTGAAGTGGGGTTTATTGAATAAAGTGGTTCCAATGGCCGATTTACTGACTACGGCGGAAACCCTGTTAATCCGTATTGCAGAAAAAGCACCTGTCGCCGTAAGTGCGGTAATCGCGTCGGTAAATGCTTATTTTAATAAACCCGGAAATGGATTTCTGGAGGAGGTCAATCAGTTTGGCCGTACAACCCAAACCAATGATTTTACTGAAGGGGCAAATGCTTTTATAGAAAAGCGACAGCCTAAGTTTACCGGTAATTAAGTTTATTTTACATTTGGTAAAAGTCGTAATAATCAGGCTGGATTTTTTATTATTCTATATCCGGATAATCCTCAGGGTTATATCCTGCAGGTGGCGTTATCGCTGGACGGATTCCTTTCATACCAAAGCCTTCCCATTGGTTGCTTAAGTATTCAAAACTACCCCGCTCTCTGGATAAACTCCCTTTTTGTTCGGCAATAAGCAGCTGGTTCGCACGCTGACTGGCCGCTGTCATGGGCGCATATCGTCCGTCTGAATAATTAGCTCTTATTTTTACATAGGAAGTTAAAAGCTGTGCTTCCTCATCGGTACTCCAGTGTTCCGGTGCATTGAAATTCATATTTTCTGCCATAGCAATGCCTATACATGGATAAACCCAGCCAGGCCGGTTGACATGCTGGTCAAGCAAAAGGGCCACACCATAACTCGAGGTAATCAGCTGGTATAAAGGGTAGGGAAGTCCCTTGGGTTCAGGTTTAAAATAAAAATGTTTAAATCTTTCATGGGCATGTTCAATCTGTATGGCTTGAAATTCAGGTTGCATGAGGGCTTTCCAGAAATAAAATGCCCAGCGTGGATGTCGGAATATTTCTTTTTGTACGGGACTGCCGACACGTTCTCCAAGATAGGTAATAAATCCGGTAGTATGATCCGTTTCTGCATCCACATCAATACCCAAAGGGGTAAACCATAGATTAAACTGATCCGGATAGTTTGCTTTTAACTTAAATAACAGGGCAGGCAATTCTCCTGCACTGGCACCAATTCCAAGGGTCCACTGAAAAATACCGATACTTAAAAAAGCCTGGTCATACGTATTGATAGCATCCAGTTTCCCTTCGTTCCTGGCTACTTGTTCGATAACCTTCAGGCTTATATTGGAAATACCTGGATTCACTTTTTCTGAATAACGGGCTAAAAAAGATCCTACTTCCTCAACGCCCTGCCAGTAAACCCCTGGCTCTTTTTTAGTCAGGATTAACTGTACCAGTCCGTCGCTGATGCTTATTTTACGATCTGGCGTCTCCAGTATGGACAGAGGTGGGGTGGGTGTGACGTTTGTGGCGGGTTCAGATTGGACTTTTCCTGAATCCTGAGGGTAATACTCCCCCAGGTAATAAGTGATGGCATCGGTCAGATATTGTTTATGGGCTTGATTAAGTTTGTCCGGATAGAAAATCAGACCTTTTTGAATACAAAATTGCGCCATAGATTGTTCCAGGCTTGTTTCCCTGAAATCAAGAAATGAAAGTAATCGGATTAAAGAATCATACAAAGCATGATTTTCCAGCTGATAACCAGTTATTTCTCCTTTATAAGATTGAATGGTGTTTACAATAGACAACATCTCTGCCGTTTTTAACATACGCCATAAACTGAATGGTTTTAGCCTGGCGCCATCGCCGCTTATCTGATGTTTTAGATTAAACTTTTTTATAGCATGCAACAGGGTATGATCAAACTGGGCAGTAGTTTGATCGGATTCCCCAGGAACAGGCATCTTATAAAAACCCAGTTGAGCCAATAGCAGCTGAAGCGGGCGAACATATTTATTGGCTGCATACAGAAATAGATTCAGCTCAACGGTATTGGTGCGAAGTAATTCCTGCAATAAGGTGGTATAAAACATAAGCAACTCGTTCTCAATTGCAAACATAAACTAAAAAAGGGCATTTCCGCAAGAAAATGCCCTTTTGAACCCGATTTTGTTTTATTAATTCAGGGACTTTACAACCGTAGCGAAAGTGTCAGGGTGATTTAAAGCTAAATCGGCCAGTACCTTTCTGTTTAAAGCCACTTCATTTTTGTCTAAGAGGTGGATGAATCTTGAATAAGATAACCCAAATGTTCTAACGGCTGCATTAATACGGGCAATCCAGAGGCGACGATACGCTCTTTTCTTTGCACGACGGTCGCGGTAAGCGTAACCCATCCCTTTTTCAAGGGTATTTTTCGCAGCGGTATATACATTTCTTCTGGCACCAAAAAAGCCTTTGGCTGCATCTAAAATTTTCTTGCGACGCTTTCTGGAAGCAACCGCATTTACGGAACGAGGCATAGTTTTTGTTTTAGTCCAATACAGAGCTCTTTAGAGACTTTTTCCTGTATTCTCGTTAAAAAAAATGGATTATCTGATGCAAAGCATGCGCATGACACGTTTTTGTTCTGAACCGTCAACGGTTGTGGAATCACGTAAATTCAATTTGGCACGCTTGCTTTTGTTGCGCATTCTGTGCGAGGTGTTCGCTTGAAAACGCTTGATTTTTCCTGAACCAGTAACCGAGAATCTCTTCTTGGCACTGGAATGGGTTTTCATTTTTGGCATAATTGTTTTTTTTCAGAGGGCAAAGATAGCTAAATTCCATCAATTGCGGATAAAATGCCTGTTTATTTTTTTCGCTTTGGGGAAACCATGACAATCATTCGTCGCCCCTCCAGTTTTGGCAGCGATTCAGGTGCACCATACTCTTCCAGTTCTTTCAGAAAACGTAAGAGGAGGAGTTCGCCTCTGTCTTTAAATACAATGGTTCTACCCCTGAAGTTGACATAAGCTTTCACCTTGGCATTTTCTTCCAGAAACGTTTTAGCATGCCGTACTTTAAATTCAAAGTCGTGATCGTCGGTATTGGGACCGAAACGTATTTCCTTGATAACTGTTTTTGCTGCTTTCGATTTGATTTCTTTTTCTTTCCTTTTTTTCTCATAAAGGAATTTATTGAAATCGACAACCCTGACTACCGGAGGAGCTGCGTTTGGAGAAATTTCTACCATGTCCAGTTGTAACTGGGTTGCCCACTCTCTGACCTGGCGGGTATTATAAACTTCTCCGCCTTTTACTTCTATCCCCGCCACTTCGGAGAGGATTTCCAGATTTTCGCCCACCAGACGAACTTCAGGCACTCGTATCTGATCGTTTATTCTTAGCCCAGGTTTATCTTCTGTGCTTGAATTCGAAGGAACTATTCTCTTGGCCAAATGATTTTTTTTAGTTTAAAAAATGATTAATGAAAGGATTGGTTTATTCTGAAACATCAGATTTTATTTCACTGGCATAAGTAATGGCTGTACCACTTTGATCTTCATTCATGACAGCAATTAATTCACTTCCTTCGGTGGGATTCTGGTTTAAGATGAATTCTGCCAGAGGATCTTCCAGATATTTCTGAATCGCCCGGTGTAAGGGTCTTGCCCCAAACTGCGGGTCAAATCCCTTTTCAGCCACAAATTTTTTGGCTTCCATGGAAAGACTTAAAGTGAAATTTAACTGAGTAAGTCGTTTGTATAAATCGGTCAGGGCAATGTCTATGATCCGGTAAATTTCATCCATACCAAGTGCGTTGAAGATAATGACATCGTCAATACGATTCAGGAATTCAGGTGAAAATGTCTTTTTCAAGGCATTTTGAATCACCGCTTTGGTGTTTTCCTCTGTGGCTTCCTGCCTGGCTTTGGTGTTGAACCCTAATCCCTGACCAAAATCCTTTAATTGTCTGACGCCAATGTTTGAGGTCATGATGATCAGGGTATTTTTGAAATCTACTTTTCTGCCCAGGCCATCGGTAAGTACCCCATCATCCAATACCTGTAATAAAATATTATAAACATCGGGATGTGCCTTTTCAATTTCATCCAGCAGAATAACCGAATAGGGTTTTCTTCTTACTTTTTCTGTCAGTTGGCCTCCTTCTTCATAGCCCACATAGCCTGGAGGAGCCCCAATAAGTCTGCTGACAGAAAATTTTTCCATATACTCCGTCATATCAATGCGTATGAGCGCATCGTCAGAATCGAACATATATTTGGCGAGTGCTTTAGCCAATTCTGTTTTACCTACTCCTGTCGGTCCAAGAAAAATAAAGGTGCCAATCGGTTTTTTAGGGTCTTTCAATCCTACGCGGTTGCGAAGAATAGCTTTGGATATCTTTTTTATCGCATCTTCCTGTCCGATAATCACCTTTTGCATATCCTTCTCCATACTCACCAGCCGCTTACCTTCACTTTGGGCCACCCGATTGACTGGAATACCTGTCATCATAGAGACAACCTCTGCGATTTCCTCATCGGTTACCGGATACCGGCGCGTTTTTGATTCCTCATCCCATTGAACCTTTGCAAATTCGAGCTGGCGCACCAGTTTAGATTCCCGGTCTCTTAAATCAGCTGCTTTTTCATACTGCTGATTTTTGACCGCCTGATTTTTGGATTCTTTCAGCTCCTCAATCTGAGTTTCGAGTTCCACAATATGTTTGGGAACATGAATATTTTTCAGATGAACCCTGGCACCTACTTCATCCAGTACATCAATAGCCTTATCGGGTAGAAAACGATCTGTTACATACCGGTCACTCAGGCGGACGCAGGCTGTAATCGCCTCATCGCTGTAATTGACATTATGGAAATCTTCGTATTTACCTTTAATATTATGTAAAATGTGGATAGCTTCTTCAGCTGACGGAGGTTCCACAAGAACTTTCTGAAAACGTCTGTCGAGGGCACCATCCTTTTCAATATGCTGACGATATTCGTCGAGGGTAGAAGCACCAATGCACTGTAATTCACCACGTGCAAGGGCTGGCTTGAAAATGTTGGAGGCATCAAGGGAGCCGGTAGCACCACCTGCGCCAACAATGGTATGTATTTCATCGATAAATAAAATGACATCGCGGGTTTTCTCCAGCTCATTCATGATTGCTTTCATGCGCTCTTCGAACTGTCCTCTGTATTTGGTGCCTGCTACCAGCGCAGCCAGATCGAGCATGACAATACGCTTATTAAATAAGGTTCGAGATACCTTTCTTTGCATAATGCGTAAGGCGAGACCTTCCACGATGGCGGTTTTGCCCACACCCGGTTCACCAATCAGAATAGGATTATTCTTTTTCCGGCGGCTAAGAATCTGGGAAACCCGCTCAATTTCATTTTCCCGGCCGATAATAGGATCCAGTTTACCTTCTTCGGCCAGTTTAGTTACATCGCGACCGAAATTATCGAGGACAGGCGTTCTCGATTTGGTATTTGTTTTACGTTGCTGAAAACCTTTACCTGGTTCATCATCGTCATACGCATCTTCTGAGTCAGAAGAAGATGCCTGGGCATAGGGTTCTATGGCAGTGAAATCCTGGTCTTGTTTAACAAATTCAAGCTCCGCTTTAAATACTTCATAATCGATTTCAAAATCGCGTAAAATGCGGGAGGCAGGATTATCATTATGTTTTAGAATGGATAAAACCAGGTGTTCCGGGCAAATCTCCTCATTCTTCAGCATTTTAGCTTCGAGAAAAGTAACTTTCAATACTTTTTCGGCTTGCTTGTTCAGAGGGAGCGTCCCAATATTCAGACTGGAATTCCCCACAGGTAAGCGATCAACTGCTTCCTGCAATGCTTTTCGCAAATCACTGGCATTAACTTCAAGTGATTCCAACACCTTCATGGCAATACTGTCTTTGTCAGCAACCACGCCTAAAAGCAAATGCTCGGTACCTATATAATCATGTCCGAGCCTGATGGCTTCTTCGCGGCTGTTAGCTATGACTTGTTTAACCTTGGGTGAAAACTTTCTATTGTTCATAGATTTACCGTTTCTGAGCCTAATATTACTACAATAAAAAAATAATACAAAGTTTAAAGCGTATTTGTTGCGATAAATATAAGAATGTTTCGTGCAATTCCTTAATTTTGTATCCCGGTTTATTTTTCCGGATTAACATCAACCAACCGAAACCAGACTAAAAGTATGAAATACGCCGTAGATAATAACGAACAATACACCGTTTTCAGGATAGAGGAGGAAAACCTGAATTCCTCTTACGCACCAACCCTGAAATCGGAACTTGTCCTGATTTTTCAAAAAGGGGTCAAAAATTTAATCCTGGATCTTTCTCCCGTGAAATTTGTCGATTCCTCCGGGCTGTCTGCCATTCTAACGGCCGACAGGCTCTGGAAAGAACTGGGTAGTTTTATCCTGACTGGTATTGATCAGCCTGCGGTTAAGAAACTGATAGAAATTTCCCGTCTGGATACTGTTCTGACCATTCTTCCTACTGTTGATGAATCTATTGATTTTGCGATGATGGAGGAATTAGCCAGAGAGCTGAATGCCGATCCTACGGAAGATGAGGAATAAGACATTGATAGTCAATGTATAAGAGGAATGATTGCATTTTTTTAAAAAAAATATTCACCGATTCTTTTTTTAATCGTAAGTTCCCTTATCTTTGCGTCGCCTTAGAAAAAAAGGCTTTGATCTCGTAGCTCAGCCGGTAGAGCATATCACTTTTAATGATAGGGTCCTGGGTTCGAATCCCAGCGAGATCACATTTTTCAAATAAAAAAGATAAATAATTTTTATTTATGGAAGTTTATCATTATTTTTGATATCAATTCCTAATATCTCTCGATTTAAAACAAAGACAAAATTTTTCTCTCGATTTAAACAAACATTTAATTAATTACTGTCTGTCCGTAAAGTTGGCTTTCATTAACTAAATGTTTCTATCAAATTTTTTGATTAAATCGAGCATATAAATGATTAGTCTTTTCCCGGTTTCCCCAAGATGGTTTATTTTTTCTCTGGATTTGTTTTATTGCCTGGGCTCCTGGATTATTGTACTGGTAAATTGGTTTTTCTTTCTCGACAAAAAGGCAGGTGCAGATATCATTGGTTTCTCCTTATTACCCGTAGCACTGGTTTTTCCCATTTTATTCTACTGGTTTAGTTTGTATAGCGGTATCATCAGGTTTACAGGATTTTATGAGGTGAAAAGAATTTTTCTCATCAGTCTGATAGGTACCTTATTCGTTTATAAAATAAATACCTTTTATTTCTACAACGAAGTTGCTGCCTCCTGGCAGTTGTATGCCTTATATGGTTTTGTCCTTTTTAGCGGGTTGGTAGCTTATCGTTTTCTCGTAAAATATATTTACAGGTATATTAAGCTAAAAGGTCTTAGTACGGAAAATATTGTCATTGCCGGAGCGGAATTGTCCAGTGTGGGGGTGAAATCAGCAATAGAGAACAGCACCGAGAAAATATATCGCATTAAAGCATTTATCGATAATACCTTTCAACACGTAAATAAAGCCATCGATGGTATTCCAGTCATTTCTGCAGAGGAATTTAAAGCATTGCATAAAAAGACAAAAATTAACAGACTGATAGTGACTTCATTTTTTGAAATGGGTCATGAAAGATCAGATATTTTTGATTTTTGTGTGAATGAAAATATTGAAATTCAGAAATTTATGAACGTTTCAACGCACAAGGTTTCTGCTTATCCAAAAATTAATATTGAAGAATTGCTGGAAAGATCTCCTATTCAGGTGAAGCATGTATATGAAAAAGATGATTATCAACATAAGAAAATTCTGATTACCGGTGCAGCCGGATCTATTGGTAGTGAACTGGCCAGGCAACTGGTTCAGTTAAAACCTGGTATGCTTTTATTATGTGATCAGGCTGAAACGCCTCTAAATGAGTTGATGCTCGATTTGATAGATGGTTCAGAAACAAATCAAATCATTCCTTTTTTGGCCTCTGTCACCGATGAACTTCGCATGGACGGGCTCTTTCAACAATATCGTCCTGAAATTATTTTCCATGCAGCGGCTTATAAGCATGTGCCGGTGATGGAATCTTTTCCTACCGAAGCATTAAAAACAAATGTTTTAGGAACCAGCAAATTAGCTGATCTGGCCACAAAGTATAAAGTCAGAAAGTTTATAATGATTTCCACAGATAAGGCCGTGAATCCCACCAACGTGATGGGGGCATCCAAGCGGATCGCAGAAATGTATATTCAAAGCTTGTCGCAGGAAAAGCATTGCCCAACGGCTTTTATCACGACCCGATTTGGAAATGTGCTGGGTTCTAATGGTTCGGTTGTCGAGCGCTTTAAAAAGCAAATTGAGGCTGGAGGACCTGTGACCGTGACACATCCCGATATCATACGATTCTTTATGACCGTTTCTGAGGCTTGTCAACTGGTCCTGGAGGCAGGTAATTTGGGTAAGGGAGGTGAAATATTTTCTTTTGATATGGGTAAACCCGTTAAAATTGTGGACCTGGCAAAGAAAATGATTCATCTGGCAGGAAAAATACCCGAAAAAGATATAAAAATTCATTTTTCAGGACTCAGACCTGGTGAAAAGCTGTATGAGGAGCTGAATTATACC
>Ga0255182_1000179_pt1 | contig 53142 bp, 106 predicted proteins | sample Atl_UVDOM_RepA_8_FD_188420 | JGI IMG/M metagenome (GOLD analysis project Ga0255182, IMG submission 188420) | Freshwater microbial communities from Altamaha River, Georgia, United States - Atl_UVDOM_RepA_8d | ecosystem: Environmental > Aquatic > Freshwater > River | place: USA: Georgia...
CTAATACTGCTGCTGCGAATCCATATAGGATAAGCGATGAAATAAATGTTCCCATAATATATGTTTTAAAATATTGATTTAATAATTTGCCAAATGAATACAAATGCAAAAGATAGTATTCCAATTGCTACACAAGCTATTCCTATATAGGCAATCCATTCAAGTAATTTTCCCCAATTAAATTTTTTCATAGTTTTGTTTTTATCCGTTCATTCTTTTTATAGTACAATCCTCATACCTACAATCGTAATATTCTTCTTGATTATCAGGATTAATAACTAACAATCTTGCTCCAATCATTTTGATAATTGCCGGCTGATATGTTACTGGTTGTAAAACTCTATCGCCTACATATTCTTTAATTGATATTTTAGAATTATCAAATCTAATTATTTCAATATGTTTGCTATTCATTTCCTTTTTATTTATATTTTTATCCCAAACTTCTCTTTGAGCTAAACTCATTTAGTTTTCTTTTTTGGTGTCTCAATTATAATAGCTTTCTCTTTTGGTTTCCAATATTCATTAAAAGGTTTTTTAGCTTCCCCCTTATCAACCATATCATAATACATTTTTAAAGCGTAATTACGGCAAATAGTTCTAATCCAACCATCATTCCAAGTTCCAACTTCAACTTCAGAACCTGTTTCTTCGCACACTGCGTAAGATTTTTCTTCTGCTTTGTGAATTAACTTCCAATTCTTATCTGATGTGCCCGTAACATAGAATCGTAACCCACCGAATTTTTCTTTACATTGAGTTACCTTTGTAATCCAATCACCTTTTTTTAGGTCATTTACTCTAATACTATGTACCAATTCATATACAATTTTAAACCAACCATTACCAATATCAAATGAATATTTGTATGGATTTACTTGTCCAAAATAATCAAATCGGCGTGTGAACTTAATTTTCTTTTGTAGTTCCCACAATACTTTGTTATAAGCTTTTTCAAATATATTGTGCTTATAATCTCTAAATTGGAATGTAAACATTTCTGGATACAATTCCACAATTTTCATACTATTTTCCTTTTTCATCTTTTACTTTTTTCTTTTTACCCTTCAATTGTTTTTCAGCAATTGTTTCACCATCCGCTTCACTCTTTGTTTCTACTACTTCATTTACTTTTACTTTACGGGTTGCAGCTTTCCATTCGTTCTTAGCTACATAACTCCATGCATTACCTACTCTATTGTAAGCTTCTTTATCGGCTACTCTTTCAATTTCACCTGTTTTGTTGTTTTTAATACACTTCATAGTTTATGTTTTTTAAGATGGGTTAGTGTGGTGAATCAATAAGTTAATATGACTATCGTATTTTAAGAATTTTGAGTCTTTTGAAATTGCACGATTGTTGACCCTATCAAGATTTGAGTGTTTGAATTTATTTAATCATTATCGTTTAATACTGTTCGGCGTTGCCAGAATTTGTCAAGATAATAATAGAAACAAATCTCATCACTCACACCTTCCCAATTATTTAATTAATTTGAGTGATTGCATTGTGAGTATCTAGCTCATCTTGCAATTGTTCAATTTCAGCTTCCAAGTTTTCAATCATTTCGTTTCTTAAGACGATATCAATTTCAACTTCTTTTATTGCCTGAATTGAACCATACCTTTCGGTAACTTTACCTTCCTCACAACTAATTGCTTTTAGTTGCTTTACTCTACCCTTTAGCTCTGCCATCAGGAAGATTTTACCATACACCGGCTGATTAGCTGTGTGTATTTTTGCTTTCAAATCAACCAATTCTCTAGTTAATTCGTTAGCTTCATTCAGTACTCCGATTACGGAATATCTGCGTGGATTACCTTGCTCAATCGAGTTGTTATCTTTAGCGATGCTATACAACTCTTTGATTTTAGTGGTAAGTTTGTTTTTTGCCTTTAGGGCCTGTTTAACATTCATCTTTTATCCTTTTAAGTTTTAATTTATACAAATATACAAATATTTTCTGAATTGTCCAAATTTATTTATTAAGTTTGGTTACAATACTATTCCATTGTTGAACATCAATTTTATCAGCGTTATACATTTCAAACATAAACTCATCAACATTACTTGGTATTATCATTACGTGATAGTCATCATTAATATTATCTTTGGAAATAGTTTTTCTTATTTCCGCCAGTTCAGTATTATTAAGACTAGCCGGTACTCTAATTATGAATATAGGTTTTGTTTTATTACTCACATATTGTATCGGTTGTTGATTTAATTGTGTCAACACCTGTTGTGCCATTTGTGTTGGGTTCATATTATGCTATAAAGTGTCTAATTAAGACGGTTAATGAAATAATAACCCACAATGAATTAAAGATAATCAATGTAGGTAAACTCTTTCTCATTGATGCCCAAATCAATAATGAAGATGTTGCCAATGTTATAAAGTGTCCCCACCATAACTCAACACCAAATATCAAACCAGGTACAATGATAATTGCTTTAGCCATCCAAGCAGCTAATTCAATTATATTGTAATCAGTCCAATAACTTTTATTCCTATACATTAGTATTCTACGTGAAATCTTTCCCCACCCTACAATAGTGTAGAGTGCGGAAAGAAATACTACAAATGTAATTAAATATATCACTATTATTGTATATTTTTAAATAAGGTAGGTACTTGTCCATATACCGGCAACTTGCCATCCCATTTATTTACATACTCCAATTGAATTAACAATGGAGTCAATGTTGCTTGTTTTAATCTATTTGCTTCTGCTTCAGCTTTAGCCGATGTTAATAAAGCTTGTGCATTACCTTCAGCCGTTGCTACCTTAATCTTAGCTTGTGCTTCAGCCGTTTTCACTTCGTTCTCTGCTCTTAATGCTGCTTGAACGGCATTATTCTTAGCTTCAATAGCCGCTTTGAATGTTTCAGGATAAACTAAGTTAGATGTAAACTGATTAACAATAAAGCCTTCATTCAATAATTGCGTTTCCAAAATTCTACGAACTTCAATTTCGTATGCTTGTCTATTACCAATTAATTCATCCGCTGTATATTTGTTTGTTGCTAATCTGAATGCATCAAATACAGATGTTTTCAAAAACCCTTCCTCAATTTGGTCTAAGCTTCTACGATACTTAGCGAAGATAGCCGGAACTTTCTCTCTCTTTACTGAATAGTTAATGATAGGTGAAACGTGAAACTCCGAACCATCTTTTGAGTTTACTACGAATGAATTATCACCTGTATATTCTTTGTGTTGAATAAATGTAGGGAACTCATAAATGTTATGTGTGATTGGATTAAAGAATACCATACCCGTAACTTCAGTCACATCACTTACACCTTTGTTATCACCATATAAATTTACTTTAACACCAACGTGTCCTGCGTCAATCCTTTCGCATGATTTGAAAAGAATGATTAACGATAGGAATGCTATGATTCCACCAATAGTTGTTTTTACCATTTTGTTTATTTTTTGTTTTTGTTTTAAATTAAATTCTAATTCCATTTCATCCAATTCGGCTTCACTTCTACGATTACCTCTTTCATCGTATCGGTTAAAATACCTATCAAACTTTGCCATATTACTTTGTTTTTGGTTTATACAATGATTTTCTTACCTTCTCTTTGTTATTAAGTTGATACTCTCCCATAACCTTTTCCTTTTTAGGTTGTGCTTTAGGTTTAGGTTTTGTAGTTTCTTTTGTAGTTTCTACTGAAACTTTTACTCTACCTTCAACAATTGGATTAACTATACCTTCAACTTCATTCCAATTTTTAGCATTAGTAACATCAATCTTTACTACTGATTTCTTTTTAGGAGCTTTAGCTTTAGTTTCAGATTGAACCTTCTCTAAATGTTCATCCCATTCTGCCTGAAATTGTTTTAGTTCCGGCTTATTATCCGATGTTATATATCGGTAAAGTTCCAGTCCACCCCAAACAATCAATAACAACAAACCAATACCAGCTAAGATATTAGAGAATGTGTTAGCGGCTGTAAGACCAGGATACACTGCGAATTCTAAAATCAAAAATATCGTAATGATATTAAAGATTTGTGTTTTGTACTTTTTTAAAAAGTCTTTCATTTTATTTTATTTTAATTGTTTACAAAAAACAGTTTACTTTACACATTGTTAATAGGAATAGGTTCTTACGGCAATCCATATCTGCTCTACTCATAGCCAAATACAAATTGTTATCAACAACTGCCTGAACAAATCCACCACCAGGGTATGAACTCTTATCACGTGTTGCCATAATAGAAACCATAACGTCAATGATGTGTTCACTTACATCTTCGTTCCATTCTTTAGCGAATTGAATAGCTCGCTCTCTATATTGTTCTCTTATATCCATAACTTATAATTTTTTATTCGTAACTATTTCTATCAATGTTAATCACAAATGGAAAACGAGGAATACCATCCGGCGTTAAATTAAAATACTTAATCGTTGCCTGTTTACCTATCAATTTCTTTTTGTTCTTTAACATTTCAGCCGTTTCTTCCCAAGTTCCTTTTACATTTGATTTGAACGGTTTACCATCTGCTGTTTCAAATACCATATATCCAGCAGTTCCAGTTCTATTACCCTCACCCTCACAAATATCTTTAATGGTATATTCCTCATCAATGAATGATTTATGCTTTAACAAACTTTTAGTTCGTTTGTTTTCATACTTAGCATCTAATCTTAATATCTGACCTTCGAATCCGTCATCAACATATTCGCCATAAAATTCCATAACATCATCTTCGTTCTCACAAATTTGAGTTGGAACTAATACACAATGTTTCTCAAACGCATTTAAGTAATCATCAAACAATTCATCCAAATCAAAACCTCTATGATTGAATGTTTTATTTGAACTTGGTATATCATAAATCCAATACTGAATGTTCTTTTTACTTTCTTTTAAGTCCGCATCGGTTGGTTTTGTTTTCTTAACCAATGATACAATCTTATTGAAATCATTAGCGAACTTATCAGCGTATAACTCACCATCCAATATCAATGTAGGGTGCTTTTTAAATACACTATTCAAACTCTCTCTAATATGTGGTGCTGAAATAATTGGTTTACCATTTCTACTAAACATACCATCATTAGTTACAATACATCTAATACCATCTAACTTAGGTTGCGAAAAGATTGGGTATGTAACCTTATCTTTGTAATCTTCCCACTTAGAAGCTAACATCGGTTCGAAGTATTGACTCTTACCAATGTGTTTAATGTTCTCAAAATATCCACTCTCTAATTTCTTAGTTCGTTTAGCTTCAGCTTCTTTAAGAGCTTGCTCACCATCAGTAGTACCATTTGCTTTACCTACGTTCTTACCATACACTACAGTCCATTCGTTTGTAGTAATAGCACCACCAACTTGTCCACTATGAGTTCGGTACTTATTACCTACTACTTCAATTGTCCACTCTTGGGTTGCCCCTGTCTTAGTTTTTTTGTAAATTGTTTCTAATTTCATATTTTTAATTTTTATATTGTTGTTGCGTTATCAAATAATGATGCGATACGTTTCAATTGATTAAGGAAACCATCCATTGTATCAATTTCGTTTATACTTGCGTCAATTGTAAATGAACCTTTGTTTGTAATCATACCGGTAATATTAAACTTACCTGATTTATATTCAATAGTAAACACAATATAATCGGGCATACCAATATAAGGTGTCCCGTTATCAATGTATCTACATCCCAATACACCATACCATTTGTTCTCATCACCTTTAACTTCGTTTACACTATCAATCCTAAACATCGCACCACCGGCGTTCATTATAGGAAAGTTAAACTCTTGTTTTATTAATTTATCAAATCCTTTTATCATAACTTAATTTTTATACCATTGGAAATCCAGCTACCGAATTTGTTGTTGAAGGTAATTTCGGAGCCCATCCCTTTGAATGATTACTGAAATGTTTAGTATATTGTGATGCTAAACCTCTACCTCTAATTTGTTGTGTAGGTTGTCCGATACTATCCCAACTACTTTCCCATCTATCCGGCAACACTCCATCTCTAATTGTAAGTTCACAAATAGCCGTAGGTCTGAATTCAACAATATCTTTACGGTTCACCTTACGGAAAATATTTTTACGATTAGCTCTATCCACTTCTATAAAAGAAATAGTACGAGCTTTAACCGTACATACTTTCAATTCCTTAGTACTTTGTTTACCATCCTTAGAAACGTGTACTTTACAAACTAAACCTTTGATAAATGAATCCGGTAAAATAACATTCGTTTTTGACATATCTTTTAAATTTTTGTTACATTCAAAGATACGAAAAATACCCGAAACTGCCAAATATTTTTTGAATTTATTAATAGAAATAGGGTAATTTAGGGGCTGTTAAACGAACAGAAACCCCCCAAATTTCCCTTTAAATACCCAAGTAAGGTCAATATATCAACCGATATATTACAATAGTTTATATACATAACACATTGTAAATCAGTAAGTTATAACTGATTGATTATCAACGAGTTATATATTCAAATTAGCCTTCCAAAACTGCCACCATTTTTTCTTTATTGGCGGTACACATTGTGAAAACGGATTATCCCCAAACGATACCGAGTCAGTATATTTAGCACAAAAGATATTAAAAAATACTTCGTGATATTGTTCTGGGATATTACTAAAATCAGCTATTATTTTTACTTCCATCGTTTGATGTTTATCATCGCCTGTTTTTAGTTTTAATATGTTTTTTGTTTCAATTGTTTGGGCGGTTTGTACATTTACATAACCACCATTCAAATAAATTTCACCTTCCTTTTTTGCCATAACTTATTATATTGTATGTTGAATGTTTACTCTTACACAGCTTTGTGGTAATCGGCAACTCATTAAATAATTGTTGATATATCCCATAATATTAGCTGAACCAATTGGATTGGCTGAATGTGTATAGATTTGTGGTAGCGGTATGTTTTTAGTCATACTTTCCGCAACTAACCATTTAGCACAATCATATCCAGTTTTTTCATTTACTATATTATCATAGTTCAAAGTATAATTAGGATGAACATTGTTGTAAAACTCATCCATAGCTTGCCTACCCAAATCGTGGTCTAATGAAATCACTTCATAATTTTCTAAACCATTCAATCTGATATGTGATACAAACTCATCGTAATTTCTTACAACTTGCCACTCATCAATTCCATCTACCCATTCGTTATTTGGATTCTTAGGTGTCCTAACATCATCCAAATACAATCTTATTTTTTTTCTTTCCATAACTCTACATTAAAAATTCCAACTCCCCAGTTTCAAAATTGTAATTGAAGCTGATTGGGGCATTCTCAGCTTCATATCTTAGGTTACAACTACATCCATTGAATGTTTGTAAATCGTACCATTCAGTCAATCCCATAGTTTTGTGCCCATAGGCTTCGTGTATGTGACCGGCAAAATGTAAGTGTGGTTTCACTTCTCTTAATCGGTGATACAATTGTTCACATCCTACATTTTGATAATTGTTCTGAGTCTTATCATTGTGACCATAGATAGGAGTATGTGTAATAACAATATCAGTATCTAATGGAATCTCACTCCATACTTCGTTTATATCAGCACCTCTAGGTTTATTGAATGCCCAACCATATCCAAATGATGGACTGATAGGAGAACCCCATATATTATAGCCTTCAATCTTAACACTACTATTCTCTAAGTAATGAACCCCATCGGGCAAGTCCGCTAATAGTTCTTTCAACCAATCAGGCTTCCCATCGGCACAAGGTTCATCAAATGTTCTACCTTCAAAGTAAGCTGCTTTATCTCTATATAAAGATTCTTTATCAAATACTAAATCGTGGTTTCCAGCAATAAACACTTTGTGTCCATAATTCTGGTCACCAAACCATTTGATAAAATCTTCCACTTCGTGCTTCCTACCAATAGACGTAAAATCACCTGAATGGATTAACAATGCTCCACCTGGTAATTTACCATTAAGCTTTTTGTGCTTATTGTGCGTATCTGAAATGTGTGTGATTCTCATAACCTTTATTGCTTGTGTACAAATATACAAAAAAATTACGAAAGTACCAAATTAAAGTCTTTCGTAATTCTTTCCGTATTTATTTCTCATATACTCATAATATCTATGAGTCTTATTTCCATTGTATAGGAAATAGGCGATATAAATATCGAACCATTTTTCTAACTTGCGTAACATATTAATTTAATTTTAGAAGTGTAAAGTTACTTCATCATTTTCGTTATAAGTAATATTAACTGTATGTCCATTGTTTAATATTCTTTGTATTACAAATGAAGATAAATCACCATCTGTCAATGTTTCATCAGTATTAACCTGGCCATCAATTGTGTGCTTAATATTTGAAAATTCAAATACTTTTAATGTATCCACACATTGTAGAACTGGGTGCTCTTGCTCCCCAGCTACTGCTAAATTAACTATTCTTGCTAATTCCATTATTCATCGTTTTTTATATAGTGTAAAACCAATTCACCAAAATCATTTTTTTGGATTTTAAAATCTAAATTCTCAGAAATTATTTTCTGAAAATCTTTTTGATTAACATGTCTAATTAATCCTTCTTTTGAATATCTACCCGTAGGTCCATAATAATCAAACACATATTTCACATCAGATTGACCGTAAGTCTCACCACTATGCGAAATAGTAATTATATTATCCTGTCCTTCTGGCGTTTCCGTTAATGTTGCTTTTAAAGCAGCGTTTGTTGATAACATAAGTTTTCTTTTACATAAGTATTAGTTCAAGCAAATATTTTTAAGAATATCTTCACCATCCTTAATTCTTTGTATCTTAGCTTTAATTTCATTCAATACACCTCTTGCCGTTTTTACACTTTCCATCAACTTTTCACGATAGTTTTCAATATCATGTTTGGATTCTACTTCATAACAAAACTGGTCAATAGCATTATTGATAAGAGCCTTTAAAGGGTCATCATCACCATCAATCATACTCATTTCCATCATATTAATAAGTGATGCAGCAGTTGCTGATTTGATACTCATACTCACCCCATTCTCAGCTTCCAATAGGTTACATAAGATTACGGTCATAGCGAACCTTTGTTCGGTTGCTTTTATACCTTTCTCAGCCGCTGTTAGTTTCTTTTTTCTCATTTTAAAAGTTTTATAAGTTGAACCAAATAATATCGTGGTACTTCAAATTGTGCTCTAACAAATAGGAAAATCTGAAATGCTGTCACAAATCTAACCTTATCATCATTTTCTTCCATTCTCCTATTTACCATTCGTACAATAGGAAAACTTAATAGAATCCACACCAATATAAATGTCAATCCATCCATGTTTATAAATATTTATCAAACACCTTTCGGTACTCTTTTGTTAATTGTTTAAGAACCTTTTTAGGTACACCTCTACTGAATTTTGTATATTCACTATGCCAACATAGGTAAGCCTGAATCTCATCGTAAACCACACCATCGGTATATCCCATCTTAATCAGGTTGTTTCTGAATTTCATACGAATATCCAACGGAATAGCATCGGTAATTTCATCCATCAACTCCTTATACTCTTTATTAGTAAAGTATAAACCATGCGCCACTTCGTGCTGAAATGTATCACCTTCCATATCGTTAGCTCCGATAATGTAAGCGTTCATATCCCTTTTATTCTTTTTATTGAACATACGGCTTTGAACATTCCAAATGATATCTTTCATACCTTCATCCCATTTACTTTTCCAAGTATCAGGCAGAGAACGAACACCATTGTAACTTTTCTTTGGTGCTTTATCGTTACCTTCGTAACATTCCCAAGCAATAGGTAAAGGAATATTGAACCCACCCCAATCAAATGGGTAAGTGAAAGCATCTTTGTGCTCTTTACTATACCATTCGATAAAGTCCCAAATGTTAAAGTGCTTACCTCTAAATTCAGGGTTAGGTGATTCATAAAATTCCTGTACTCTACAAAAGGTCATAGCCCTATCATAGTGATTAGGAATAACTACAGCGAACACTCTATCTTTAACCTCTTTTATTTCGTATTTCATACTATCTATTTTTTGTTGGCGTTCTAATACCAACCGCATCAACTTTGTTTTCTTTTAATAAATCTTTACTACCCAACATCTTTGAACATTCACTACATTGGACTTTTGTTTTATCCAATTCGTTATCCCAAACATATTCTTTTGTAGTAGCCCCACATTTACATTTGTAGGTGCGTTGTTTAAATACATTTCCCATCTTTAATGTTTTATAGTTCCTCAATGATACCTAGCAACTCAGCCAATCCAAATGTGATTGCTGAATTACCAAATTGTTCATTGAATAGGAAATAACATGCTCCTAATCTCAATACACTTTTAAATAATGAAATGTAAAAGTGGCTTTTTGCATTACTTGCTTTTGGTTGTGCCATAATTTATATTTTAACTAATTACAAAATCGTATAACTCTCTAGTTGAATAGATACCTTCTCTACTACTCATCGTATCAATGTCCGAAAGCGTTTCTACATTCGTACCTTCTACAATTTCATCATAGGTACAATTGATATTACAACTACCTTCAACACAATACCAACGCTTACCATTGTTTCTTTCATATACTAAAATAGTACCTCTATTTCGGGTACCATAAAATCCATTTACTTCATATAAATTCATATACTTAATTTTTAATGATTAACTTAAATTACTTAATACTACACCTTTATATCCCATACTCTTAGCCTTCTCAATACCTTCCCATTCAAAGAAGTTTTCACGTGGTTGTTCGTAAAGGTACAACTTAAAGTTCTCACAAAACTTTAGAATGTGGTTACACTCACCATTCCAATCCAACTCCATAATATCCACATTCAATGCAATCTTAAACCAATCCCATACATCACAAATGTTTAGAACTGAAAACTCATTTTCTAATTCAGAAACTACTCTATCTCTACCTGGCATATACTCATTAAGTTCATTAAGAACTTTTTGCTCAGCTTCATATCTATCAGCCAAAATTTCAACATCGTAACAGTTATTCATATACTTAATTTTTATTGTTAATTAATTAAAGACCTTGCTCTCTGCGTAAATCATATTCTTCTTTCTCAATTTCGTTGTACTCAACTACTTTTAAGTAAGGTTTGAAATCCGTTTGATAATAACCATTAAGGTTAGCCAAACTAATCATTGAATCAATGAACGACTTACGAACATAAGTCATATCAGATGAACCAAATCCCTGGTCTTCCGGCCAATCGGAGTAATCTTCGGCTACATCATTAAGAGCTTCGTACACCGCATCGGCGTAAGTAATAACTCTCTTTGTAAAACGTCCTTCAACTGGGAAAGCGTTTTTAACTATATCGAACCCTTCTACTAAGGAAGCGGTTGCTAATACTGAATTCAAATTAAAAGGTAAACTCATATCTTATTTTTTTATTTTATTACTTAATAATTTCTGAACGTTCACAACTACCTGTTCTACAAATAAACCAACTCCAATCTTCATTAGAGAAAAATCTATCCCAATTTCTACCTTTAACAAAGTAACCTAAATTTCTATCAAAGGTACATACATCAATTTCTTTTAAACATCTTCTAATTGATGAATAGTAACCGCTCTTTCTATCACCTATCATATCTTCAATTACATCCACCCAACGTGGTTTAGAATTGTTGTTAAATACTCTGATAAGGGACGGGTAAATTCTAACTAAAAACTTTTTGTTTTCGGTATCATAACCTACTTTAGAATCAAATACATTGTGGAATTCTCTTTTATTCATAATCTTAATTTTATAAGTAAAACTACAAATAATACCCGAAACCACCAAATTTTTAAGGTAAAATCTTCAAAAAAAATTCATTGAAAATCAACACGTTACCCGCCTGGTCTCAAAACCACACGTAACGTGTTGATAATCAATTTAATACATATTAGCCACGTTTTAACCGATTTTAGGGGGTCTTTTTGAAAATAAGGTCAATACCCAGCCCAGCACCCAAAACCATCAGGAAACAAAGAAAAAAGGGGTTATTCAACCCCATTTTTGGTATTCCAAATACCATTCAATTCTTTCATTACTCTATTAATAAACCACTGTTCATCCTTTACAGACTTTATAGCAGAAATTACATCAGAGTCCGAATATTTGAGCTTTATACTATCATTAATTTCATCAATTTCAGATTGCTCATAAAACTCAGCTTCTATTTGTTTTCTTTCATTAGCCATTTGCTCCAATACATCGTTTGGAATTTCATCACCATTATCATCGAATAGTGAAAGTTGTTGCCATTTGTTTTTATACTTTTCCATATATTCTACATATTCAAATGCCGAAATTTCAAATCGTTCATCCATTTCTTCCGGCGTTAGGTTATTCAGTAACGTTTCTTTTAGCTTTCCCATATTAAATATTTTCTTCTCTATAAATTGTTTCAAATTTCTTTGGTAATTTATTATAATCCAATTTAAAGTTTGTTGGCATTGCTGCTACAACTCTTTTATTGTGGTATGGCATGTTGTTTGGTTTACACCATCTACGAGTCTGCTTTAACCAATTATAAAACATCAAATAACTATTAGCTTTCTTAATGTACTTATGAACATCAATACTCAATCCCCATTCGTTAATCATTCGTACACTTCTCATTTCATTATCCCTTTCCAAACCAATAGCAATTTCAAATGCTCTCTTTAACGTTTCAGGTCTTTTGTACTTACCTTCCAACCATTCATCAATAACAGGTAATGCTCTGCCGGCTTTTTTCCACAAAGGGAATCCATCTTGCCATTGTGTAAGGTGACAATATTCGTGAACCAATATTTCCAACCCATCATCCTTACCCATCGAACATGCTAAGATAGCACCTTTATCAGGGTCCGCATCATCAAAATATCCACTACATTTAATTGTAGGTGATAACTTTACATACTTCACATCTTTAATGTGGGTCTTTACACCTAAGCGTTTACATTCATCTTTTACGAACTGAATGAATGCCTTATCATTTTTTGTATAACGTTTCATATTAAGGGGTTTTTACAAATATACGAAATTAATTTGAATTTACCAAATCTATGTTTGTAGTTAATAAAGAATCATCACCATCTTCACAGCAATACAATTCAGCCGTACAATTACCACCATTATCACCCGGCTCCATATAATCTTCAGTACCTTCTAAATACTCTTGTTCATCAAAAGTTTCTACACACATATTATCGTGAAATGCCTCAATCATTTCTTTTTTAGCGGCTTCCAACGATTCGGCTTCTACTTCGTGCCATTCTCTTACCCAACTTGTTACTTTACGGTCAATAAAAAATCTATACTGCTCCATTGATAAAAATTTTAGTTAGTACTTTAATTTTGTTTATTTTGTTTTTAGCGTGATTATATGAAAATCCATGCCTCTTTTTAAATTCAATTGTTAATCTATCAGCTTCTTTTGAATATCCAGCTTTTCTTAGGTATAAAATAGCCCAACTATCAGCTTCAACTTCATCATTAGGTTTTTTATCTCCATTGTGTCCCATAACAATATGTCCAACTTCATGCGCTTCCACAATCTTTTGTACATCGCTAGGTAACTCGCCATCTACGAATATTAATTTTTGGTCAGGTGCTACAAACCCATATCCATAATCATTAAATAGTGGTGCTAATTGTTGATACTGATAATCACCACTATCAACAACTGCTACCACCACTCCTTTACGAAATTCACTTTCAAATATCTTTCCCATATTACCAAATTTTAAATCCACCACAGTGACGAAGGAAATTAATCCAACGTTTGATATGTGATAATGAACAACTATGTGCTGATTCTACCATCGTACCTTTTTTAGTTACAACTGCTGAATAAAGAATAGTACCATATTCGTATTGCTCATTCAATTCATTAGCTTCATCCGAATAAAATTTACCAGTTCCAGCTTCACACCAAGCACCCAATACAATTTGAATACGGTCACTATCATCAACCATAAACTCATTGTAACCCGAATCATTACTAAGCATCAATTCCAATGCATCTGCCAAACGGTCACATTGCTTTTGTGTTCTCAATCCTTTACCATCGTTTGAACCCCAATGTTCCATATTTAATTTCAATTTGTACTTATCGTTTGCTATTTCACACATCATACAAATTGGTCTCCATCCCCACCAATTAGAACGAAAGTATTCGCCAGGATTTTCTTCTTCCCATTCTTCGACCTTATTCCAATATTTCTGCTTTTCATCATCGGTAGCAGTATGAAAATCTATTTGCTCAGGTCTTTCTGATTTTGTAATAGGTTTTCTACCATAAATGTCAACTCCCATAACTTATAGTTTAATAGTTTATAATCAATTACCAAGATGAATGATATTCAAAATCATCAGCATCTTTATCACTTAAACAATCTTCAACAATTTCTTTTGTGTTGATAATATCATCAAAGTAATACTCATCGTAATTAGTGTTACCAAAGAAAAAACCACTTTGTGTTGGTAACAATTCTTCAGCTCTACTTTTATCAGCCAATACTTTGTTACATACTTCAAGCAAGTCTTCCAATTTCTCTCTACTCACCCAATAGTTACCACAATCATCGTTACCATCCTGAACGTTATCAACGAACCATTGGTGAATGTGGTTAGCTTTTCTCCAATAACCAGCTTCCTCAACTACATAGGTAACTTTCTTTGGGTCAATGTTTACAGGTTTTCCTGCTTTACTAACTTCTACTTTGTAGTTGTCATCTCCATTGTGCTCCCAATACTTAACGTACGTCTTTTTGTACAAATACATGTCTAATCCCATAACTTTAATTTTTAATTTTTAACAATAATATAAATAAACATAATAACTAATCCTATTAATGCCCAAAATGCTGGGTCTTTTTTGTATTCTAATCTTTTCATACTAATAGTTTTCATCTTCATCAAAAATATCATCTACTTCACTATCATAAAAGTAACCCTGGTCAGGGCAACTATCAGGTCCCCAATGTTGGTAAGTCCATCCTTTAGCCATCTCAACTAAGTTAGGATACTTAATACCAAAAGTATGGTCACCACTTCCATGTCTATCTTCTCTAAATGCCAAATCAATACCTTGCCCTCTCATATAATCGGTATATTGTTCTGGTGACATACAATCATATACATCATCATCTACTTTCACACCATTCATTTCGGCAAGTAATTCGTAATAATCTTTACCACCGAATACGCCATAACCTTCATAGTTATCTTCGGTCCATACATTACCTTTATCATCAATCATCTGAACTCGGAATGTACCCCTAACAGATGATTCGTTACTGATACTCTTGTCAGTATCCATTGTTTTCCAACTAAAAAATCCCATAACTTACTTTTTTGTTTTTATTGATATAATATGTTTACAATCTTTACCACGCCCGAAACCATGCGCCGGGCAGCTACAAGTCCATATACCTTCATCGTTTACTACTTTGTATATGTTACCTTTACTTCCCTTCACTTTGTATTCCTTACGTTCTTTCTTAACAGGCTTTGCTTCAACTTTAACATAATCAATTTTATCCCACATCTTTTCTAACTCAGACCATCCGTAATATCTTTGTACTTCTATCCACCCACTACTTTCTTTACCACCAGTACATACAATCCATTTCTTTTTTGTAAGTGGTGATTCAAAACATATTGGGGGTAATGCTGATTTGATTCTCATTGTATTATCTATATAAGGTTACAAAATGTCCGAAATGTTTATCAAATACTTTGATAAGGTTTTCATAATCACCACTCATCATTTCGGCTTGAATTTTAGCTTTATCCAATCCTAATTGTTTGGCCAAATTACCGGCTTTACCAATCAACATAAAAGCGTTACCATCGGGACCTGTTAAGTCAATTTCAATAGTGGACTTACTCACTTTCTTTTTAATAGCCATAACTTAATATTTACTTATTTTTTTAAAATACTCTTTTACAATCTCAATATTCTTAATAGTCAATATCTGATATGATAATTGAGTTACCGTAGAATAAGGAACACCTTTAAGGTTAAAGGTATCTCCACTTGCTGTTGTTACTTTAATGTCAAATACTGATTTCATATTAATTGTGTTTCATTCCTTTACATACACCATAACCACTTCGTGCGGCCAAACGGTTAATATTATCTGCTACTTCCATTGGTACAATTTGTATTTCGTTACCTGTTTTGTGGTTAGCAATAGCCACACCACCAACTCTTTCTACTGAACTACAATTAACACAATGTTTGTAACCATACTTAGTCAAACGAAGTTCCGGCATATCACCATCACACTTCGTACATTTAATCATCTTTAACTTTACTTTCATATTAAGCAATTTTATGATAAATTGTTTCACCATTAGAAAATTGAGCGGTAACACCCAAAGGGTCTGAATAATCTTTGAACACTTGCTCAATCTCTTTTACAATTTCATTCTTCAAACGTTCAGCGGTATTTTCAGCCAACATAGCGTAAGCTTTAACATCAGCCGGAGTGTACTCATCTTCATTCAAAGAATTTTGTAATGCCCACTCTACACGTTCTTCATAATAATCTTCACAATCATATCCATCAATCTCATAAGAAACGTGCCAATCTAAGTTACAACCTTCGTAATAACCAGAACGAGCAACAGCGGTAACAATTACTTCTAAAGTAAAGTTAGGGAAAGCGGTTACTCTACTAACAGCACCAATTGATTGAGACGGGAAACTTCGTAATTCGTGTGGGTCACTTTTTGTATGTGAAGTATAACCTTCAATTTTTTCAAGACCATACAATACATTATCTTTCAAATCTTCATAATCCCATTCGTTCTCTAAAGAACACGCGAAAATGTGGGTAGCGTTTACATTGTGGAAATTGCTCGTAGCCATAATTTTTAAGTTTTATTACATAGTAAAACTACAAAAAAGGCACGATATATCCAAATATTTTAGGGTATTTTTTTGGGGTTTAAAGCACAACTAATTGATTCTCAATAAAGAATTTTTAGAGCAATATAAGTAATTGAAAATCAACCAGTTATAACTAATTGAAAATCAACCAGTTAGAATTTCTCCTTTTTTACATCCTTTATTATCTGATGAACCGATAATTCTGGATTCTCTTTAGCGTATGCTACAATTCTAAGAATGAATATAGCAACTTGGTCTTTCTTATCTAACTTCTTAACTAATTCAGTTAAGTCAACTAAGTTTTCATAAAACTTACCCATAGGTTATAATTTATAATCTTTATCAAATGTAACAATAATTTCACCAGCATTATGAGCTGGTATTTCCCATTCAAAATTATGTTTGTATAAAATGTTTTCAGTAAGGTTTTTCATTCTAATCGAACTACCTATTATAATCCTAATTGGTAATTCTTTAGCATTAAGTAAAACAAAGTTTTCAACTTCATCTCTAACTTGGAAATGCTTTAATCCGTGTAAATCTAATTCTTTCATAACTTATTAATTAATCAAACCATTGTGAGCGGTCAGTTTTATGATGCTTAACATACAAATCAGGAACCTTAGCTTTAATATCCTTAGCTGCCTCTCTAATCTTTTCAGCCTTAATCCACTCACCTTGCTTACCAACTTCTTTAGCCCTTCTTAATTGCTTTGTTGACATATTACCACCCATAGTAACAGATGCATACTTCTTAACGTGATATTGGTCTAAGGGTACAGATTGTTCTTTTAAGTAAGCGGCTTTAGTATCCAAATACTCAAAGAATTCATCTTCTGATAATCCTTTTAATTGTTCATCCGTAAGTTCGTTCTTAGGATTGTATTTCATAGACGTATAAATATTAGGTTAATCAATTACTATTTCAGCTTCAGGCACTTCGTTTACTAAGTAGTGTGTATCATCCGGTCCTCTCAATAACTTCTCAACACAATAAGCTTCACATACTTCTTGTGCCGTAAATTTGTTTGAGAATAAACCCTGTACGAACCAACTATCCGCTTTAAACTTTCGTTTCACCACCCAAACAGTACCATTAGCGTTTAAAAATTCTATTTGCATATTTTAAACCAATTTAAATCTTCCATTATAAATGCCTGTTTTTCGTATGGGTGATTGTGGTATTCATATCCCATATTGTAATAACGTGTCATCCATTTTGGGTCTTGTAAATAATGTGTATATTCGTGCACTATTGTTTTTGCCAAATCACTTTTTGATGTTATGTTTCTAGAGTAAATTATAAGTTCATTTTCTTCCGGGTCATACTCACCATGCCACTCATTATCTATACCTTCCGAGTTTGGCGTAGTTTCTATAACTAGATAGGGTGTATGTGGATGATATTTACTCTCACCTAAAAGGTCAACGGTTCTATCAAAATATAATTCGGCTAGTCTCTCTACTTCTTTTTTATTCATAAGGGTTTATTAATTCTGATAATAGTATTTTAAATTCACTTAATGTTTTTATATCTCTGAATTTTTGTTCTTTGATAAAAACAGGACTCCATTCCTTATCAACATACATAGCAATCTTAACACCGCTATCGGTTTTCATTAACACAATAGTTTTTGGTACTCCTGATTTACCAACCGTAGGTATCAATCTGACTACATGGTGATGTGGCGCTACCGTCATTTCATCTCTTTCAATCTTATACATAGTATCCATTGTATAAAGAGTTTCACCATATATGCGGTCAAAGTTTTCTATAAATGCCATAACTTATTATTTAATCCAATCTTCATAAGCGAAATGATAGGCATCAACTGGTTCGTGCCCATCTTCGATATATTGTTTAGCAGTTACTTCAACTTCATAACGAAGTCCCCAAGCACCCGCTTCTTCTAATACCAATTCAATATCCATTAATTGTTCTGTAGTTAAATTAGTTTCCATTGCCATCTCTTTTAATAGTTACGTTTGATTTGAATAAAATATGTGTAAGAAAATTAATACCCATAGCTTCGTATAGGGTAATTTGGGTTACACCAAAGATTCTAGGCATTAACCAATTCCAAAGGAACATTGTTGGAAATGCCAAAATGATTGCTGATAATAACAACAATCCCATTACGATTAAAAATGCTTCTATTGCTTTCATTTGTTTTTATTTTAAATTTTATTCACCGTAAGGTGCTTCGTTGAATGTTTTATAATCATAATCACTAACCACCCAATTTGAAGGGTTAGCTAACTTAACTCCATATACACCATGCTTCACTTTGTAAAGGTAACGGCGTGTTAGACGATTCTTATAAGGTATCATCAATGCTTTAATGATATGTGATAACGAATTTGAACCACCTGTGAAAGTACGATATGCTTCATTAATTTCAAAGAAGGTAGCAGTTTTGGTAGGTGATGCTTCAACAAAATCTAATATGAATTGTGATACACCATTGAACCTATCACTCTTTAATGTACGAGCAGAATCACTTACAAAAGTATCTTCATATCTTCGTTCATCCTGCAACATAGAAAGACGATAATCTTCATCAGCTTCTTCGTTACTTACAAAGTGTGAATACCTATCTTTAATAGAAAATCCGGCACTATCAAATTCCGGCTCATCTTCTCTATACTCATCTGCTCTATCTAATATCCATTGTTTCCAACCGTCTTTATGAAATCCCATACCAATAACAATAGTTTCAAAGGCATCAAATACCTCATCCAAACTAATATCACTATGGTCAATTTCCACAGTTGTTTTTACTCCATAATTCTCTCCACTAATAATTGTGGGTTTTTTAACATCTCTAAATGATTGATTATACATAAACTTAATTTTTATTTTTTAGTTTTCCAATATTGATACAATTCTGCCCATCCACTACAAGCATCCCAATTGTACTTATAAAAAGTTTTAGTACCAAAGGATACTGAACCAATACATTCGGCTCTACCACCTAACTTTGATTCGTTCACATCTTTTAACTTTAAGAACTTTTTATAACCATCCAATAATGTTTTACCATTAGCGGATTCTAATAGGTTGCATACTAGCGGATATTGTTTTAAGAAAGCAACACACGCTTTTTCATTTACTTTAAATACTAACTGATTCATATACTTAATTTTTATTTTAACCACAAATTATATACATACTCATAACTCACTTCTAATTCTTCAGCGAGCTTTTCGAACAGGCGTTCTCTTATAATACTATCGTACACATAAAGGTACTCATATACATCGCCACCCACAATCAATTGATTTAACAAACCAGCAAATGTGGCTTTAGGATTAATACCATCACCCAAATCATCGGTTGGGAAAGCCTCTAAATAATACTCTCTAATTTTCATATCTTATTATTTTATTTTGAATAATTTGTACCTTTAACATAAGGACCACCCCATCTTTGATTTTCAAAGATTTCATTCCATAACCAATTTAAATAATCATCGGTTACACCTTTAGTTAAATCTTCGTTGAAAAATGTTAAAGCCTTAACAAACTTCATACGTTTACTAGCCAATTGTGGGTTAATACTAATTTCAATCATCGCATCGTTCAAATGTGAACCAACTACGATACCTAAATTTCTTTCAAACATATTTTTTGATTTTTATTACATAGTAAAACTACAAAATAGTCCCCAAACTACCAAATATTTTAGGGGTTATTTTTAGGGTCTAAATGCTAACGTGTTGATTTTCAATAAAAAACTTTTGGACAAAAAATAACCCATTGAAAATCAATGAGTTATAAGTTGTTGAAAATCAATGAGTTACGAATTACTTATAATTTTCCCAATAATACTGTCTTACAGCACCACCCAATTCCATATCATTAGGATATTGCTCAACTAAGTATTTAGGTATAGTAATCATTTCTCTACCTGCTGAACTTCCTTTAGTATAACAAATTCCACAAAGTTGTCCAACTCCTTCCACATATCCACTTCTCATATCAATATGTGTGCTAGTTTTATATTGTGTTTGCTTTCCGCAAATTACACAATTATCAAATGATTCTCCGTTTTTATTTGTAGTATAATCTCCAACGGATGTAACCATATTGTTTTCATCAATAGTAAGTCTAACGTGTTGTTCTCCCATAAAAAATTGTTTTTATAAATTTACAAAATTATTTTGAATTTACCAAATCTATATTTTCGGTGTACCATTCTAAAATTTCTTCACCTGCTTTTATATCTTTTAAAGCAAATCCGTTATTATCTATATTTACATTTTCTATATTTGGATATGCGGAATTACAATAACTGAATCCGTGGAATAAAAAATTAAGTCCTTTAAATAATCTTAATATTTTAAAACCACATTCACCATTTATAAAATATTTATGTAATAAGTTTTTAACTTCATTTGGTATTTCATTCATTCTATTATTAGGTACTATATACATTCCACTTTCAAATTCCCAAATAGGAAATACTTGCTCTCCTTTATTAATATCTTTAATAGCAAATACACCAACACCATCAATATTAGAAATTGATATTTCAGTTTTTATATTTTTGCTTAAATGATATATAACTTCTTCTGTGATATCCATTATAAACTTTTCTTTTTTAATTTATATAGAAAGTCTTTGTTTGTTAAAAGAGATAATGATTGAATTTTAGATTGTGTTTCAATATCTTTTACTGTTTTTTGTGATAACTCTATTAAAGAATGATGTAATAAACTATCTTTACAGGTTTCTTTTGAAACTAAATCTAAGCCAAGTATAGTCCAACACCAAACACCCCAAGTTGCAGCTCCGTGATAAACATCAAAATCCCAAGCAGATGGTGCTCGTTTTTTACAAACTTCCAAAATATATTTAACCTTTTCAGTTTTTGGTAATTCGTATTTACAATATTTCCAAAACTCACTATCTTCACGTTCTGTCATATAATGTATTTGTAAAAGGTCTCTAAAATCATCCCACATTTTAATAATAGAATCGTTATAAACTTTTGGTGATAGATTAAAATCAATTTTATTAATATCAGAATTGAAATGATGATATGCAAAAATATCTAATTGAATTATTGTTGAGTGTATTGATGTTGCTTGTAATGGTTCTAAAAAGCCAGATGCCAATCCAATTGATAAAATATTTTTATTCCAAAATTTATTTACTCTACCAGCTTCAAATTTTAAATTACGAATCGGTTCTATTTTTCTACCCGTATTTTTTATTAATTCTTCTAAAGCTTTATCGTATGTTGTAAAATTATCAGAATATACATATCCACATCCATATCTTTCTTGTGTTGGTATTTGCCACATCCAACCATTTGGTTGTGCCCAAGCCAATGTTTCAGGTAATACATTATCATCGTGTGGATACAAATATGGTATTGCTGCATTTGTTGGTAAACTTTCTTTATAAGATGTCCAACCCGATTCCATATTATTGGTTAAGATTCTAGCGAAACCAGATGAATCAATCCAAAAATCTGCTTGTATTTTTTCATCTGATTCTTTAATGTTCACACTATTTAAAAATCCAGTTTCATTATTTACATTTAATTGATTTATTGTTCCTTTAATATTTTTAACACCATGCTTTAAACATATTTTTTTAAAATATTTACCAACGGCATGAGCATCAAAATGATAAGCATTTATTGGAAGTAATCCTTTTCCAGTTCTATAACAAGAATATCCATTATCCATTAGAAATCCAGCAGGTACACTATTCCAATATTTTCCATAAACATGACATGCTAATAATTCCATATCAATATTCATATTTGTAGTATTGGTTGGTTGTATTGGTGAAAGATATGTATGATTTAAATTTTTCCAATCTTTAAATTTAATTCCTAATTTCAAAGTAGCATCAGTTTCATATAAAAAATCCATTTCTGATATTCCTAAAGAAGCTAATTTTTTAGATAAATACGAAGAAAAAATACCAGTTGAACCTTCACCGGCTCCTATTATTGGTATATCTTCACTTTCTAAAACAGTAATATCTAATTTTTCAGAATCACCATTACTTTTTCTTCGAACATCGCTTACTAAAAATGTAGCTGCGGCTAACCAACCAGCAGTTCCACCACCCACTATAACTACTTTCATATTTTAAGGTATTTAAAAAATTCTTCGTATGAAACTAAATCAGGTTTTATTTTTTTATATTGTTTTTCAAGTGTTTCCATTTGATTGATAGATTCTTGCCACTTACCAAAATGATTTAATTCATCTTTCATTATATTTCTATCATATAATCCAGCGTTATCTAAAATATGACACCATATTGGATAACCAGCCGTACCATGTATTGGGTCAACATCAAAGGCAGTTGGTAATCTGAATTTAGAAAGATTTCTAAGATACTTATTCTTTTCCGTTAATTTAACTTCATTGTTCATAAATTTCCAAAACGGAGTATCTTGTCTTCCAGTTAAGTAATGCATTTGTAAAAGGTCAGTATAATCATCAATCATAAATCTACACATTTTATTATACTTTTCTCTATCTTCATAGTATGGTACTTCACCTTTTAAGTAATGGAATATAAGATTCGCAGCCGATACAATCATAATATGAATTGATGTTGCTTGTAATGGTTCTAAGAAATGAGAACTCAATCCCAATGCAACTATATTGTTATACCAAATTTTATCATATCTTCCGGCTTCAAATTTAATTGTTTTAATCGGGTCTATATGATGTCCTAATAATTTTTGAACTTCATCAACTGCTTTATTCTCATTAGTAAATCCATCACAAAAAACATAACCACATCCGTTTCTATGTTGTAATGGTATTTTCCACATCCACCCAGCATCCAAAGCATGTGCTAAAGTTTCAAACTTAACTGTTTTAGAATTAACTTCTGTTGAAAATGGTATGGCTGTATTTGTTGGTAAATAATCTTTATATGATATCCATTTGTTTTTTGTTTTACTCATTAATACCCTATTAAACCCACTACAATCAAACCAAAAATTTGATTCTATAATTTGTCCATTTTCTAATTTTACACTTTGAAGATATTCTCTCTCATCAAACGTCAAATCAACAACTTCAGAATCAATATGCTTAACACCTCTTTTAGTACACCATTCTTTAAAAAATTTACCAACTTCAACACCGTCAAAATGATATGAATGATTTGTAAAAGCTGGTATATATCTTCCGTTAAAATCTTTTCTATATGTTGTCATTTTATCATCCATCAACCAACTATGTAATGATGAATAATCACCTCTATTATATTTTATAATCGAGCCATAAAAAGTTGTATCAATTGATTGTGTATCTGTTGGTGAACCATGAAATGGTGAATATATATAAGAGCCATCACCTTTCCAGTTTTGTAATTTTATACCTAATTTTAATGTTCCTTTTGTTTTACGAAGAAACTCTATTTCATTAATAGAATTATCAGGCCATTTATCTCTGATAAACCAAGGCAAAGTTCCAGTTGAACCTTCACCTGCTCCTATAATACCCTGTTTTGATGATTCTATAACAGTAACATCACTATCAACTGAATATTTAAGTAACATTGCTGCTGCTATCCAACCAGCAGTTCCACCACCTACTATAACAATTTTCATTTATTTCTTTTTAAGGTATTTTATAATATCATTTAGTTTATTCACATCTTTTGGATTTATAATAAACTCATCAAACGCACCATACATACATTGATAACCAAAGATGTATTTAATACCATACTTCAGCCTTTCCCAAAACGGTCTCTTATTTAAGTGAGTATGAATATACACCATTGGTTCTTTTGTACCATCTGGGTATTCATCTTCTGAATAGTGTACAACCATTTGATGTTCGGTTGAGTGGCAATCACAAATTAAAATATCTGCTGATTCGTAAGGTGTTTTTTTCATTTTATATTTCATTTATATCGTGGAAACCATAACCATAATTATCTCTATAATAAATTCTATTACCAGAATTATTTTCTGTAATTATGTATGGTTTTAATTCATTAACTTCAAATATGGAATACCATTTTCGCATCATATTATCATTAATTGATTCGTATTTGTGAATAGAGTACAAATCCCAATTTTCCTTACCTGCTATAAAAGAAAATCCTAAATGTGATTCGGGTGAATTATTGAATTTAGTATGATTATTTAATAAATCATATGTTTTCTCAAACATAAGTTTTAAATTTTCAGTAGTACTACATATAAAGTGGTCAGAAATATGATAAAGATACAATCCTAATGGTCTAAAAAATATTGAACTAACTAAAACTTTTGGATATACTTCTTTCATTTTATGATATACTAATTCTAAATTAGAAAAAAATTCATCACCTCTTACTTTTATAGCATATTGTGTATTAACTTTTTTCAATCCATTTAATGTTGATACTATTTGTAAATCTATATTTTGCATATCAACAAATCTGATTGGATATTGGGATTTTATAATCTTCCATTTTTTTGGAAAATCTAAATCGAAATTAAAATCAATCCAAGTTGATAAAACTACATTCCATTCTGAATAGTTATCTATCCATAATTTTAATTGTTCTTCTTCACATCTTCCCTGAATTACTATGGTTAAATCTTCTATCATTTTTTTACTATCCACATTCTTCTATGAAATTGATTGAATATTTTATTACCACTATCAGGCCAATCATATTTGTGCTGATAATTATTTAAAAATGGGTCAGTATATTTTTTAAATTCTATCTGCTTTTCTTTAAATATATTTTCAACATAAGAAGTTGATGGATTACCACCAATAGATGTTAATGATTGGTCATCACCTTGCTCAGTTCTGAAATATATTTCGGATTCAAAACTATCAAATACTACTGTTTCAAAAAACATCAAATTACAATTATCAATACAATTTTGTAAATGTTCTTTATGATATTTTTCTAAATGATAATATAATCCAAAATTAATAATAATATCCCACTTACCCCAAATCCAATTAGGAGTATCTAAATTTTCACAAGATGCAGTTAAACCAGGATAATCGTTTAGTATATTCACTACATTTTCAACTCTACCTTCTAAACAATGAACCTCTGCACCCAAAGCATTAAAATAGGCGCCAATATAACCATTATAGGCGCCTAATTCTAATATTCGTTTTCCTTTAAAAAACTCTTTTGGATATTTTGAAAGAATAAAATTAATTCGGTTTTGTTGCCAATCCGAATGATATGTTGTTTGTTTTATCATAACTATATTTTAACTAAATGGTCAGCCGCATAAGTTGCGATTGGACCTAATGTTTTATATCTTACTTCATATCCCATACCTTCAACCAAACCAACTGCTTGTCTAAATACTTCATTTGATTTAAAACGTGGGTCTGGATTCAAATCAATATCAATCCACTTTGGTTTTGGAATACCAGCTTCTTTTAAATATTCAGCTGCTTCAATTGCATACCAAACTTCATTCAATAATCTTACTGAACGAGTTGGTTCTCTATCTGCTCTCCATCTTCTATAAAGGACATGAGCACCTTTTCCGGTAGTGTATAAAGCAACAACAACGGCATATATGGTCTTATCGGCAAAGTTTTGCGAATCACATCCGATAAGAATTTCAATTCCTTTGTGATTTTCAAGATAATCTTTAACATAAGGGATAAGTTCAAATTCATTTTTACCATACAGCTTTTTGTACTTCATAAAATTTTGTTTTTGGGTGCCCCATAAGAGACTCGAACTCTTATGCTTCTCAGCACCAGATCCTAAGTCTGGCATGTCTACCAATTCCATCAACGGGGCAGTTGCTGTAAGAGATGGATTCGAACCACCACGGTGCGATTCAGTTAATAACATCTGCCGGCCGGCTTGGTGGTCTACCCCATATTACTAACCTGTTTCGTTCTCACCACCCTCGAGACAGGAGGGCTTGTCTGCCAATTTCAACACCTTACAATTTTACATCTTTTCTATCTAAAGATATGTTTTTACAAAATCTGATTTCTTTGTTACTCAATGTCCAAATTTCACCATCATCCATAGCACAGGTGAATAGTAAGTTATGTTCCTGAGAATAGTCAATTACCAAAAATGCGTAGCCTTCCATTCCATCGGAAACTCGTATAATTGGTATCATTGGATTGAGTTGTAGCATCATACCCATAAATATAAATGTGCGGAAGTTCAGGGATTCGAACCCCAGATACGCTCATCACGTATGACGGTTTTCAAGACCGTTCCGTTCAACCACTCCGGCAAACTTCCGTATAGTACTCTAATAATTAGAATACTTTTCCATCTGTGCTTTTACCATCTAAACTATTATCGGTATCAGCATGTTTTCTTCTTGCTTCTTCAGCTTCTTTATATACACGCATCCATGTCAAAAATATATCAACAGGTGCTAATGCCCAACACATCATCAAAATAGCGATAGTATCTAAACCAGGTGTGATACCCAATCCACCTGCTCTTACATCTCTATTCCACTTTCGTGAAGACATATATAAACAATACGCTAAAGTAAGCAAATAATAATACAAAAATCCACTCATAACATTTGTTTTAATTGTGAGTTACCCGAACTGGACTCGAACCAATACGAACAGAATCAAAATCTGTGATGCTAACCATTACATCATCGGGCAATAATACCCAACCAAATTAATGATTGGGTTAGTAATTGAAAAACATCTATTCTTCTTGCGGCCTAATACTAACAGGCCCACTTGAGCGGGTAAGTGGAATCGAACCACCATCTCTAACTTGGAAGGATAGCATAATAGCCATTATACGATACCCGCAATTTGGAGCGGAAGACCAGGCTCGAACTGGCCACCCCAACCTTGGCAAGGTTGTGCTCTACCGAATGAGCTACTTCCGCAATTTTACATATTTGAGTATTCCGAACCCAACTCATCTACCCAAACTTTACCACTTTTTTTAAGACCTGCTTTCTTTAGGATTTTTTCCATTTCAGATTCACTTAGTCTATTTTGATAAACCATTTCATCTAAAATATTTTTTAAATCAATTAAAGTTGCAGAACTTATATATTCTTTTTCCATATAAATTAATTTGTGGACCCGATAGGATTTGAACCTATGACCCCCTGATTATGAGTCAGGTGCTACTAACCAACTGAGCTACAAGTCCAATGTGGAGAAGAAGGGATTCGAACCCATGACCCCCTGCGTGCAAGGCAGGTGCTCTAGCCAACTGAGCTACTTCCCCAACTTTGGTTTTTCCGTCCGTGCCTCAAACGGGAATCGAACCCGTACGAGCTTTCAGCTCAACAGATTTTAAGTCTGTCTTGTCTACCAGTTCCAACATCGAGGCTTCTTTTCAAATAACTATACAAATATACGAATAATAATTTAATTATCCAAATCCTTTGCTATATTATATAACTTAACCCTTCTGATTTTAGTTCCATCATCATCAGGATTAATTAATATATCAATCTTTTTTCTCCATCTACTTGCCATCAAATCTCTGACGGTATAAATTCCATCCAACTTTCCAGCACCTTTGACTCTTACCTTTTGTCCGAACTTATACTTTCGTTTTAAGTCTCTACTAATTGCTATAACCTTTTGCTTTTTAGGATTTAAACTATCCAACTTATATCCACTTGCGGTAATTAGTGGAGTTGAATCAGTTTCACCTTTTGATACCGTATATGTTGTAACTGTAACTACATCATAAGGTATGTGTTTCTTTTCTATTATTATATCCGCAACTTCTTCCTCACTCATTTGAGAGTTAATCATATTATGCGGAATGAACATAACAATAGTTAAGAATAAAAGAATAACTTTTCTCATAACTTAGTTTTTATTTCGTAGGCTCGGGTAGAATCGAACTACCAATATCTGCTTAGAAGGCAGAAGTTATATCCATTTAACTACAAGCCCATATCGTTGTTCTAACCTGCAGGGTTATCTTCTTTTAACATCTCTTTCTCTACAACGTCAGAACTGAATCTACATTTGTAGTCCGAATGTTGCGTAGGGAGCTACCCATACATCTATGCTATTCTATATAACTTACCCCATAGTTAGGTGTGCTAAAAGAATAGAACAACTTGCGGAAAGTACGGGAATCGAACCCGTCACACTGCCGTGACAAGGCAGCATTATACCGATTAACTAACTCTCCATTAGTAACTAACTCACCTTAAATTGCACCACCACGTCATGCGTAGGTTGACAAAGTCCTCAATGAATTAGCTTCGAGCCTCGAGTCAGATTCGAACTGACGACCTACTGATTACAAATCAGTTGCTCTGGCCAACTGAGCTATCAAGGCAATTTTGATAAGAGAATGTCCCAGCTACTTCCTTCTCTTATCTAACATATACTAACAGCGAAATGTAGCTTGACTGATTGTGATATATGTTATTGTACTCTGTACGGGATTCGAACCCGTATTACATCCGTGAAAGGGATGTGACCTAACCCTTAGTCGAACAGAGCATTAATGTTATACAAATATACTAATAATATCTGATATATCCAAATCTATTTTAACAATAGGTTTTATATTTTTTTATACCACCTTTCAAACGTCTTATACAAATTATACAAGCTCCGTTTTCTCTGATTATCTTTCTTATTCGATATAACCTATTACTTCTTCTATTAACTTCAAACTTATCATTTTTCATAATGTCCAATTTAATGCGGAGAGTGAAGGATTCGAACCTTCGGTACAGATTAACTCCGTACAACGGTTTAGCAAACCGGCCCTTTCGGCCACTCAGGCAACTCTCCTATTGTGTGATTGGAGAGAATCGAACTCTCACATGAAGTGCCACAAACTTCCGCCCTACCATTAGGCTACAACCACCATGTTACGTTGCGATAGGTAGAATTGAACTACCAACCTAGTGGATATGAATCACTCGCTCTACCATTGAGCTATATCGCAATTTCGAGAGGCGAGTACAGGATTCGAACCTGTGTAAAAGCTTTTGCAGAGCTCCATATAACCACTCTAACAACTCGCCGTATTATGTAGCCCCTAAAGGATTCGAACCTTTAACCCAACGTCCGTAGCGTTGTGTGATAATCCATTTCACTAAAGAGCCATGCACCGGTGGAAGGACTCGAACCCTCACAAACAGTTTTGGAGACTGGTATGCTACCATTACACTACACCGATAATTTTGTTGGAATAAAAAGAATCGAACTTTTAACCTTCCGCGTATCAGACGGATGCTCTAACCAATTGAGCTATATTCCAATATTGTTGGGGATGCCAGATTCGAACTGACGGCCTCTTGCTCCCAAAGCAAGCGCGATACCGGGCTACGCTAATCCCCAATGTGATAGGTTTCCATCCTATCGTGTAATGTGTACATCATTACTTTAGCTTTGCATAGCTCGGAACTTTTTGTGACCCCTAATGGATTCGAACCATTGACTCCTATATTAAAAGTATAGTGCTCTAACCAACTGAGCTAAGAGGTCTGACTTTTGTCATACTTGTCACTTTCCATAATCATTGTTTTTAATTGTTAAGTGGAAATGACCAGAGTTGAACTGGTGACACACGGATTTTCAGTCCGTTGCTCTACCAACTGAGCTACACTTCCTATTGTTGGGGTAGACGGACTCGAACCGCCGAACTCGAAAGAGAGAAGATTTACAGTCTCCCGCAATTGCCGCTATGCGATACCCCAATGGCGTTCCATATTACTCACATTTGATAGCCCTATCGTACTACTCACTCAATCCTACAACAGCTTTTAACTGAGAGATTGTAGGAATGTGTATGGAACATGTTGTGGAAGTTAAAGGATTCGAACCTATGACCCTCTGCGTGTAAAGCAGATGCTCTAAACCAACTGAGCTAAACTTCCAACTTATCCAATATGTCAAAGAACATTCTTGCGCTCCCTCTAAGATTCGAACTTAGGACCAACAGATTAACAGTCTGCTGCGCTACCGCTGCGCCAAAGGAGCCAAAACAAAAAAACCCTAACCGATTTTATTCAGTTAGGGTCTTTCTAATTAGTTCTATTATGCCTATTAATGTGTACCCTAACTTACTTAATTCTAATTGAATTAAACACACTAATGCCAGCCCATGTTTTTAACATCGGTTGATAACATTCTGTATGTAAGTTAAGTGTACGCATAATTGCTTTTCTTATAATAAGTATATATAAATAATTTTTTCCGAATTATTGTTAGTTTTCATATCAGGCTTAAAACAGGGAGTGTGAGAACCACACCCCCATTCTAAGTTGTAATAAAAATTAAGATATGAAACGAACAACTTTTCAGTTGTTAGTAGAGCGGTGAAACGAATTGAACGTCTCCTTTCCACTGGAATGTGGAATGTGCTACCGTAACACTTACACCGCATAGGTGGAGAGATTTTTTTGTAAGATGGAAACCTCTCCTGCGCTTTTAACCAAGGGTATTTTATCGTGTCAACCCTGCTCCTTTTAAAATTACAATTAGTTTAGTAATTTATGGTGAGCCTTACAACGAACCAACTTGCGATTATAAAATTTAGTTATCTTCTTTTAGGTCTAGTAACTACTTTATTCTTACCAAGCTGAAGCCTTATGGAAAGAAAGACCACGAAACATGCCTAACTTACGGGTTAGGTCTTTGTTGCTCTCTCTATTGGAATCGAACCAATATACAACCATTGAGAAAGTAAAATGCTGAGAATACACATTGGGATAATTAGCTTTAGAAAGATTATTAGTTCCTTTCGTTTCCACTTCCTTTTGAGAAGTACTAATCAATGCAGGTTAGTATAGATTAACCACTCTTAAAGTTGTAACTTACTCTCTTATTACTCCCCTTCTTCAACCCTGCCGAGCTGATTCATTCTTGCGGAATTAGAAGCTTTTCATAAAAATCATAACCACCTTGCGGGCGTTTATGGCTGGGAACAACTCCCAACTATGTATGCACCTTTCGGTCACAACTGATGGACACTTATGCTTATTATTATAATTGATTTTGCAATCCATATATGCAAATAAGGTTTGGTTTGTAGATTGATTCAGGTAGCGGTCCATCACCAGCTCCCCCATCTTTTGAACGAGAGAATACTAAACTACCCGATGCGTTATCTCAACGCCATACTTCAAGTCATCTTCATCAATAGGGATTGGTGTCCCACATTGAAGGATAGTAACGGCACCACCCGTACACAGTCTTATCTTACGTCCTTTCGGATAGCTTGATGTTAAGACCACTTTGGTATTGAATCACGCAATAATAAAAAGGGATTAGCTTTCTACCTCTTACAATAATCCTATGAGTTATTCTTATTGCTGTTCCCAGCTCAACCGAAGAATCTACAATTCCCCAGTCATTCCAACTCTTCTGCTACAGTGTTACCCTCACATACAAAGCCAGAATGATATCTCACTTGCCTACTCAAGCTCAATAAGGTTACCCTTACCAAACCGCAAAATGTTTAACCAAACATTTCACTTTATCCTACTTTCGTAGTTTATTTAATGACCATAGGCGGCCATCGGTCACTATGTAACACAAGGTTACTATGTGAACTATCTTCAATATTTTAAAGAACTTTTGTTTTGTGAACAGAGTAAAGATACGAAATCTTTTTCAATCTACCAAAACTTTTTTAACAAAGTGTTGAACGATAACCGGTAACTGAAGTCCAGCGGTTTTATCTGAACCTTTAATCATTCAACTTTGTAAAGATACAATAATTTTTTCAAACTACCAAATCTTTTTTTGTTGCGGCGGCGGGATTCGAACCTGCGACCTAAAGGTTATGAGCCTTCCGAGCTACCACTGCTCTACGCCACGATGTTATTTCAATGAACGAATACAAATATACGAAGATTTTTTGAATCCGCCAAATCTTTTTTCCAAAATGTGGATAACTTTTATAAATGCCTCAGAATCAATCAGTTATACACATAGGTTTTTATAAGTATATACAAATATACAAAAAAATACTGAAATTACAAAATTTATTTTTGTTTTTTAATAAAATGTATTAATCCGTTATGCGTAATAAAGTGTTTTTTGTAACTTAAAAAATGAGAAAGCATTTTTTCATACATAATTTCAGAATCAACATTAAAGTTATTATTCCACATAGTGTTTGTAACAACTTCTTTTTTTAATATATCAAGTCCCGTCAATATGGTTGCCCAAACACCCCAACCAGCAGAACCAGGAAACATAACCCAATCATTAAATCCCGGACTTCTATATTTACATATTTCAATAATTTCTTTTACTTTTTCTGTTTTTGGTAATTCATTGTTTACATATTTCCAAAATTCAGAATCTTGTCTTTTAGTAACATAATGTATTCTAATAAGGTCAGCAAATTCATCCACCATTTTAGCAAAAAATTCATTATATTTTTGAACATTAGTAGGATAAAAAGTTTCTTCTAAAAAAACTCCTAAATGAATTCTACTGAAAACATCTATTTGAACTATTGTAGCATGAATTGATGTTGCTTCTAATGGTTCTAAAAAATGAGATGATAATCCCATACAAATAACATTCTTAACCCACACATCTTCCATTCTACCAGGGTCGAATTCTAATACTCTCAATGGATTTATTTTTCTACCTGTAACTTCTTCCATTTCTTTAAGTGCTTGTTCATCACTTACAAACTTAGATGAGTAAACATAACCACACCCATATCTTTCTTGTGTAGGTATTTGCCACATCCAACCATTTGGCATTGCCCAAGCTAATGTTTCAGGTCTTATTGTTTCCCCTTCTTCGTATGGGTGAATGTATGGCATTGCTCTATCACATGGTAAAAATTCTGAATAACTTTTCCACTTACCACCAACTGCATTTATAAGTTTTCTATTAAATCCCGTACAATCAAACCACAAATCCGCATCTATTGTTTGTCCATTATCTAATGTTATTTTTGATAAATTTCCTGTTTCTGGATTTATAATAGTTTCTAATACTTCTGCGCTTATGTGAGTTACCCCATTTTCGATTGCCACATCTCTAAAATATTCACCAACTTTATGTGCGTCAAAATGGTATGCAAATCCACCCCCATCATCAATATTATGTGTAGATGAACTATAAAATGGAACAATACTTTCTTCCCATAAAATACCTATTGGAGAAGCATGATGTGAACTACCATGCGCTGAAGCTAAAAGATAATCAATATCAACTGTTTGATTAGCTGTTGAAGTTGGTTGTAATGGTTCTAAAAAGTTTTCCCCATCCCCATTCCAATCTTTTACATTAATACCTAATTTAATAGTAGCGTTTGTTCTTTTTAAAAATTCAATTTGAGAAATTCCTTTTAATTTTTTTAGTTTATCTTTTAATAAACCAACCATAGCACCAGTAGAACCTTCACCAGCTCCAATGATAGGAATTTTTGGACTCTCAATTACTGTGATTTCGTAAGGTTTGAATTCGTCAGCTCTTACGTTTTTAGTTGCAAGAAAAAGGGATGTAATCCATCCGGCAGTACCACCACCTACTATAACAATTTTCATAATTTAAATTTAGAAATCAACACTTCCAGAAATAAAATATTCTTTTACTTCGGTTTTATATTCATTAAATTGATTTTCATCAGTTTCAACTGTCACCCATCCACCAGGTCTTACTATTCCAAGTTGAGAATTCATTGAATCTAACATAGATTGTGCAATCATTTCCGTTCCAAATGAGTAAACTATACCTTTATTTTCAGGATGGTTTGTTACACTGGTAACTTCATTTTTATCAACATCTATTTTAAAGATGGTAAATGTGTTTTTAAAATACTTTATCATAATAATAAATAGTTAATAACATAAAAATTGTACTTCAAAGTACTCACCAGAATATATTGGATTCCAATAACATTCTCCATATGGTTCCTGATTTGCGTAGTAGCTATGGTCTATAAAATATCCTCTATAATTTGAATATACTCTTTTATAACACCAACACCAATAATAACCCCAACTTATATTAGTATCAAACCAAGCATAACATTGGTCATTCTTTTGGGCACCTGTCATATAAACATATTCGCTACTCCAAGACCACCATTCACCAATCCATGTACCATCATGCCACAGCCTTCTCACCCTAGTATCCGCATCACATGCACTTTCGATTAAATAACTATAAATGTTAGCACAGGAATAACTTTGGTCATAACCCCACCAATCACTCCAAGCATAACCACTATTACTATTTCTTCCAGGTGCACCAGGTCTTTTACCACTACATCCATTTATACCAGCATAGTATCCATTACGAGCGTGCCAAATTGACATTTCGTAATAATACCAACCTCTAAGTTCGTAATTTATATCCGAAGCAGCTATTTGTCCACCATCAGGTAATGACATAAATTATTCTTTTTTTATTTTTTTAACATCTTAACTAAAGATGTTGCCGCTTTAAAAGCAGGATGTTTTTCATCATATGCTAAAGCAGTTTGTACTTTAACCATATTTCCTGTTTCTGGATTTTTAACTTTTTTGTTAAGAACATCTTTTGGTAATAAATCCATTAATTTAGTTTCATCATCAGAAACGGCAGGTTGTTGAACATCAGCTTCTTTATCTTTATCAGCAGTAAATACAAAAGTCTTGCCACCTTTTAATTTAGAATATGCTTGTTGTATTTTATCAGGAGAAAACTTACCAATATTTTCAACCTTACCATCTTTGAATATTAAGGTTGCGTTTCCTTTAGTTTGTTCACCACCAAAAATAACGGCATCTTGTCCGTATTTTTTTCCTAATTTGTGAATTTGTTTTGCTGAAATGTTTGGTACGAATAGGGATTCTTCGATAGCATCTTTTAATAAATTTTTTGGACAATCATCATAAGATAAATTACCATCTTGACATTCAACCCAATGGCCTTCCACTTTGAAGAAACCATGTCCTAATGCTCTTAATTCGGATTCTAATTCTTTATTAAGCTTTTTATTTTGATTAGGAGTATTAGCGTATCTATATGCAGTCATCATTCCCCAATTTTTCACATTCTTTTTTCCCTGAATGTGTTGGAGAACTCTACCTAAAGATGCTTCATCTAATTTTACTACTTTACACCCTTTTTCCATTCGTTATATATTTCATTAGATAAATATATAGAATCGTGGAAATGGATTTTTTCTTGAACTTTCTTTAGTTTTTCGGAAATACGGTCAATTTTGGTTTGGCGAGCCCATTTACCCATATTATTTACAGGTTGGTGGGATTCCCATTTTGCCAATTCTTCCTTTAATTCGGATTCTCTGACCTTTAATTTTAGTATTTTTTCATTTATTTCCATATTACAAATATACGAAAATTATTTTATATTACCAAATTTATCCATAAAAATCAACAGGTAATGAATTTATACCCAATGGTTTTCCATTTAATCTATATCCATGCATATGATGACAACTAACAAGAATTTCCATCCAATCAACCGCATCCATATCATTTATGTTATCTTTATTTGCATCATCCACTGCAGAATTATCAGGATGAGAATGTATAGGTGCTAACGATGCCGAGTAATACGATTTTAATTCTTCAATTGTTCCCAATTTAGAACCGGCTTTACCACCATCGGCTTGTTGAATTTTATTATAAGCTTTTTGGGTTTCTTCAGAAGAATAACCAGGCCTTACAGGCATCTCATAATCAGCCTTATTTTTAATAAAAACACTCATATTATTTTACAATTTTATTTAAACGCTTCGTAAAGTAAATATACAGACCAAAAAAACAGCCCGCAATACAATACAACACGAAGTTCGCTCTCCATAAACTTCCCGTCAGTAGTATTAGGGAATACTGAACGGCATCGAACCCAAACGGATTGAAGAAAAGAGCCAACATCAATGCCATGTCTTTGTAAAGCATTAGGCGATTGCTTTTGTCCTTTAATTTGTTTATTGTTTTTACTATCACCGTCGTCCATGTGTGGTTTGGTTTCGTTTAGGTGTGTAACTTATTTTATGTATAACTATTATAAAATTACCAAAATGATTCTTTTTTTGGTATTTTATAATCTTCATCTTTTTTTAATTGTAACTTGTGTATCTCTGCACACTTTTCATATTCCTCTATTTCGATATAGTGCTCTAACATTTTTTTAAGTGTTAAATCAATATCATCTTTGGAAATAATAAAATCTACATTTATAGGCGATTCCAATTTGAACCTTTTTACAGTTCCCTTTATCATTCTTTCTTGCTCTTTTACAGGTTGTACCTGAAGTATTACTCTATCATCTTCATCAGAATCCATAAACTCAAATACGTTATCGTATATAGAATCCATTATTACTGCTTTATTCTCATCAGCCCATTTCTCTATCGGAGTGTTGAAATCTATCTTTATTTGTTTAGGTTTCATATTTTAGGGAATAAAATGTTTTCCATAAAGTAACGAGCTTTTTCCTCACCAATTAGTGCTTTCAATGCCGAAAACGTTCTTGGATTAGTGGCTTGTATTTGACAATAAATATTTTGCTTCTCTATTACACCTTCAATGTTATCCGTTTTCTTTTCTAACCAAAGTAGTGAATTAAGATACCAATCGTATTTATCCACCACCCAATCACAAAAACGAACTAATTCCTCATCGGATTCAGGTTTTAACATTATAAACCTATCAGAGAACACAGTAGCCCATTCGGGTATTTTTTTTCTTTCCCTAAATTCCACACCATCATCAAAAGGATATTCTTTAAGAGTAGGACTCAAATCCATATATGCACCAGTAACCATTTTTTCAGTTGATATAACATCAAAACCAAATATAGGTTCTGGTGAATCTTTATGTGGGAATGTTGTAAAGTGTAGTACTTCTATTTTACCATCACCATATCTTTCAACGTGAGCCATACGAAATAACTTAGATTCATATCTAAAGTTATCCCATCCATAATCTTCGGTTTCTAATGGTTGGCAATTAGGCGCCTTCTCCACCATTTCCTTCAGCCTCATCGCTAGCTGATTCAGATACTCTTTGTAATTCATCGAATATGTTTATGTTGTAATCTAATGCTTTGTTTGCTTCATCAGCCCACTCATCCTTTTGAATTGCTCTAATACTACCTGCGATTTCTCTCATATCACCATCAAACTCATACATCTTACCGCTACCAGGCACATTCTTCTTCATCATTTGCCCACCAAACATGATTGCTAAGTAGTTAAGGTAAACATGCGGAAGTATTTCCTCTTTTGTAAGAGTATTCAAATATTTTCGATATTCATTTGTAGACTCCAATGGTCTAATTTGAATTTGACCTTCTCCTATCAATTCTTTGATATCTTCAAATACTTTACTAGCTCTATCCAAGGCCGGATGTGGTAATTCATGCATTTCAATTGCATCAAATATTGCTAATTGCTGACATAGATATAAAATGTATTCTTCGTTGGATAATTCTCCTTTAAACATTCTTTGATTGAATGTCATTTTTTCAGCTATCGAATGTTTTTCCGCTATAGCGTCTTTTAATGGTAACATATTTTTTGTTTTTAAGTTTATAAAATAGCATTATTCCTACTAATAGGAAGTTGAATATATAATTGAATAGTAATGGAATGTCTTTCATTGGTATAATATATATAAGCATGAAAAGTTCGCCACCAAACCAAAGTAACAAAAAATTCCATCCTAAATGGCATTTGTTATCCTTAATGGTGCGAACCACTTCTGGAATACCACATACTGCTAAAAGTATGCTACCAATAAATCCGATTGTTTCCATCATACTGTCTACTCTTAGAAATCACCTTCGGTGTGAACGAGATTATCATCCCATCCATCCCTACCAGCAATTTTGGTTACATCAGCATCATCATTTTCCCAATTCAGAAAATCTTCTCCTTTATAATCAGGATGATTCTCTTTCATGTAGTCAATACCTCTTACCCAACTCCACGCTAACAAACCGCAAGAAAGAACAATAAAGAAAACTAAGCCCAAAGTTTCCATATATTATTGTTTTTGTTTTTCCTGCTTTAATCCCACCAAGCTCTCATATCAGTCCCATCGTATTCTATATCATACTTCTTTGAGAACTTAGTGCCTTTAATTATTTCCCACAATTCCTTCCACTCTTTTTCTTCAATCTCATGTGCTCGTTTGAACACCTTACGATTATGTTTCTTTTCTTCCGGAGTATCTCTATCAATCAGTACTCCTTCTTCATCCACTTCCCAATCCCAACTACTCAATGGTCCTAACTCAGCTTCAGCCCTTTCAACATAGTCATCATCTAACTTATACTTTAGGAGTTCCAAAGCTCTTGCCATCGCTTTCACCTTTGGTTCTCTAGTCTCACTCACTTCGTTTCCTCTTTCCTTCATTCCTTCATAGGTTATTGAAAGAGAACGATACAACATCTCTAAGTTATAGCGATAATCCCACCATTGATGATTCCACAACTCCCTTCTGAATCTCCACACATTCTTTATGAATAGTGGTATATCGTATCTAAACAAGGCATAAGTTCGGTACAACCAATGCTGATGCCATATTAGTCTTTTTAGAGACTTGGTAAACGAATCTGTAATATGTACTTTCATATTACTTTTTCTTTTTGAACAAGTCACTAAACTTCTTTGCTGGTCTTATTGTTCGAAGCCCACCATCTTCTCTTTCTTCCATTAGGGGTGCTCTCCAAATTTCAAAGGCCATCCAAAGTGATGATACTACTAAAATGATTCCGAAAATTGTATATCCACTCATACATATAGGTTTTAAGTAAAAAAAATCAGGTTTTTATAAGTTTTTTATATAATCTTTTAAAATATCTTTTGGTTTCCATTCTAATCGAGTGATAGCATCATCATTAACTCTATTAGTTTCGGTATAGTTACCTTTTTGATTGGGTATGTAAATTTTCTCACAACCAAATTTTTCAACAAACATATCTGCCACTTCATTTAAGGAATAATTAAAACCAGTTCCCAATTCCCAAGCATCTTCGTGTTTCTGATTTCCAAATCCTATTTTAATCAATCCATCCACAATATCGTCAATGTGTGTAAAATCTCTCCTTTGCTCACCATCACCAACTATTGTAATTGGTTTACCTTCTGCAATCTGCCCTCTCCACTTTCCAATTACAGCTGCCCACTCACCTTCCGTAATTTCATGTGGACCATAAACATTATAGAAACGAGCTATTTCAATATTAGTTCCATATGTTTGACGATACAACTTACAAACATCCTCACCAATCTTTTTATACAAAGCATATGGTGAAAGGAAAGGATTGTGCCATTGTGAAGATGAACCCGCATATACAACTTTTACATTGAACTTTCTGGCCCATTCACATACAGCTTCAGTTCCACCAGCATTTACTCTAAAGTAATTCGATGGTGCTTCAAATGATGGTTGGATACGGCTAAGTGCTGCTAAGTGGTAACAAAGGTCTACCTCACCACCATGCACATATTCCATTTGCTCAACATTCATAGGAAGGTATCTTACATCTTCAATTTGGTTCGATACTTTACCAATAGAATAATCATCTACTGATATAACTCTATGTCCTTCTTCTTTTAATTTTTTTACTAAGTTAGTTCCAACGAAACCAACTCCGCCCGTTACTATTATATTCATTTCCAAAAAATTTGAATTCCTAATATTGCCGCTGCTAATCCTAAACACAAAAGGGTTTTTAATGTTATTGGTTCTTTAAATAAAATAATACTTAAAGTAACAAACACTATAATACCTATTCCAAATCCAATTAAACGAGATGGCCAAAGCTGGCCACCACCCCATTCTACTAAATTAGAAACTGAATTTAGATAGAACCACATTGAAGGTATTGACAACAATAAAATTATGATTGGATACTTTTGATACCAACCATACTTAACACTACCCTGCAATTGCATGAACGAAAATATCTGTCCAAGCAATCCCCACAAAATTCCTTTTATTAAACCCATATACAAATATACAAATTTTTTTTGATATTACCAAAGTTTATTTCCACTACTTCCACTAAGACCAGAATTTGGAGCTATACTATATGTTACAGATGTACCAGCATTCATTACAGTATTGAATATACCACCGGTCATACCACCTCTTGCTCCAACATTACCACTTACCTCTGATAAGTAATCTAACACTTGTCTTATCTTAGGTTCACTCATCATCATTTGTCCAACAGTCTGAACAAAGATAGATGGATTTTTAATATGGTCTTTGGTTATCTTTTTATTTGTATGATGTGGTGGTGAACTAAAAGTTGCTGGTATAAATGTTTTAATATCTATTTCCATACTATCTACATATAAATCTACCCTCATCAAAGCCTCATTTGTTTCCAATACATGCTCATAAATCCAAACTGTATATCTATCGTTATCTATGGTAGTATCTTCAAAATGCATGCTAACTCCCATCACATCAAATCGTTGTTTTTTTAATTTATCCCAATTCTCAATTTTAATATTTTTTAAAGATAATACACATGCTAAATGGTCACTACCAATTAAGTAGTCCATATCTATATCGTAGGTACTTTTACCACATATACTACATATCCATTCTTTCTTCATTATTTAATTATAGGTTTCAAATTTTAGCCCATCATCCAATACCTTACCATGTGGTTTTGGTTTACCATCTTCATCCAATAATACAAACACAATTTTATCAATCTTAATGATAGTTTGTTTAGTACCTTTGTTTCGGACTTCACATCCAATAGTAATTGAAGTTGTACCTACTGATACTAACTCACAACCTATTTCAACCACATCACCAGTCTTTGCTGATGATACAAAGTTGATTTCACTCATTGCCTTTGTAACAATATTTCTTTCACCCAGTTGGCATATAGCGAATATGGCTGCTTCTTCATCAATCCATTTTAGGACTTGTCCACCAAATAGTGTACCTCTAGCATTTAGGTCACCGGGCTTAATTAATTTTCTCGTTCTGAATATCATTCGTAAACTCTTTTAATATCTATACAATCTTCCTTACCAATGTCATCGAATGATTTCCATTTAGTAAACTTACCACCTACTCTTGGTAAGGTATGGTGCTCTCTATGTCCGCACCATTTACATTCTCTTACTACCACTCTAATAGTTGGTAGACCCATTGGGTGATTTTTAACTTCGTGTCTTTCTTTTCGGTATTCCCAATTATGAATTCCGATGTGGCAAAAAGGGGTTATCATAACTTATTTCTTTTTTATTATTAATGGTATTATAAATGCTAATAAGGTTAAGATTGAGAATACTGCATCAATCGCTTCCGTATTCAAATCATGTAACCAATACGATGATACTAACTTTAATCCCAATGCTCCAATTACCCAATATGCAACTTTCTCTAATATAGGATTCTTCTCTAATACTTTCACAAACTTTGTTGTTGCAAATCTCATAGCTAAGATACCAACAAATACACCACCACATACCAACCATAAGTTAGGAGTGAATGCAACTGCAGCAAATACATTATCAATACTGAATACCAAATCCATAACCTCAATTGCTACGATGGTGGACCAAAGTGCTGATAGGAATGGTATTTTAATTGTCATCTTACTACTACCACCTTCCTCAACTTTTGTAGATAAGGCGTTATATGCTAAATACATAAGATACAATCCACCTGCTACTTTCAACCATACTAATTTTATAAGAATGGATGCGAATAGTAAGGCCAATCCTCTAAATAGATATGCACCTGCTATACCATAAGTTAGTGCTTTCTTTTGCTGGTTCTTTGGTAATTCCTTTACCATTGCTGCCAATACAGCTGCGTTATCTATACTTAGAACAATTTCTAAGATAACAATATTAATTAATATCAAGATGTTTGAAATCATTATTTGATTGCTTTTTTATTTTATTAGGTTGTATAGTATCTCTACCAATTTCCACATCTTTATATTTGTAGATGTGAATTTCTACTCGGTTTTTCATTGTTGCATACTCATTTAAAAGCACTTCATATTCTGCTTTCAATTTTGTATTTTCAATTTCAGAATTCTGCCACATAAGTAGTGACCAAAAGAATCCTAATGCGAATATCACCATCAAAAGGTGTATTTTGTATGTTTTAATCCAATTCATATTAATTCAAATTTTCAGGTACTATTACAGGTTGTTTTTCTTCTTTGTTCATTATTACTCTATAAGATGGTATTTCAGCCAAATCGGTTAGTGTAACTTTTTCAACTTTTATACCCCATCTACGCATAAACTTTCCAACTTTAGAAGTTAGTTCAGCATCAACACCAACTAACTCATACCAACGAGTTTCTTCAATTATCTCTCTAATCATACCCTGTGTTGTATCAACTAATACATCATGTGGTTTCATTATAGAAGTAATATAAGTTTTAGTATCAATTATACTAAATCTAATTATAGCTTTAACTACTATATTTTTACCATCTGCAGTTGTAATTGATTGTGGATTCATGTCTAATGATTGAGTAATAATTTCAGTTTCCCATACTGAATCAAAGAAAGGTATTTTGAAATGAATACCTGGCTTTGCTACTTTAATAAACTTACCAAATCGTAATACAACAGCCTCATTCCATTGCTCTATAATAAAGTATGGAAGTAAATCTTTACCGAATTTTATTATTTGTTCTATAAATTTATCTAACATATTAGTATCTATTAAATCCTATTGGTGAATATTTGTCCTCTGATTTGAATTCTTCTTCCTCTACATTATAGATTTCAGTCAGAGTCATTGGTTTAGTTGCGTTTGGTTCTTTACCTAAGTGTTCTAACAATCGGTTAGTATCTTCAATTGGTAAGGCATCAAACTTATGTTCTGCAATCAATCTACCTTTACGAAGTAGTGCCGAATCAATCTTAGCTTTATCCATATTAAATGTTGCTACAACCTGAATGTTAAGAATATCACTTAGGATACCATCGGTTAAATTAAGGATGTTTGATACACCATTTGCACCACCACTCTGTCTATCCGTAATTACTCTTTCCGCATCTTCAATGAATAGAACCGAATTACTATTCTCAATAAGGAATGGTGTCATTTCAGGTGAAGTAATGAAATCGGCTAAGAATGGTGGAATGAACATCACCTTCTTATCCTTAATCTTACTTGCCAAATACTTTAGGTAGTGAGTCTTACCTGTACCTGGCGTACCATGTAATAAGACCAATCCCTTACCTTTCTTTTGGTTTAGACGGGAAATAATCTTTTCATGGACCGCTTTAAACTTTGAACCATAATTAAGTTGAATATCTAACTTCTGCTTTGGTAATTCAAATGATGTAGTTTGATAACCTCTTGGAGTTTGGATAACTAAAGCAATATTGTTTTCTTCAAACTTTCTTCTTTTACCCAATCCAATTATCTTTTCAATAATAGAATTGTATTCATCGGTATCATCGTTTGAATATACATGAATATCTATTCCAAAGCTATCCTTATATTTTTTCCTAACTTTCTTATTCCATTTTTTAACTAAATTACTTATAGAGATAAGAGTGATTGAATTACCTACGCATTTTTCCCATACTATTGTTGCGGTATGATTAGCAGAACCATAAAAACTTCTGTTAAAGATTTCCGTAAACCCCAACTCTTTAATCAATTCCATTCCTTTATCTTGCTTCACAAAATACTCATCACTCATTCGGAAATGTTTTGATATAATCCTTCCGGTCTTATTCTGAATGTAAGTACCAAAAGGAAAGTCATCCGCATCCGAAAGACGATATGGTTGGCCCGATGGTAATTCACTTGCACTTTCCGATTTACCATAAGAAACCTCAGCTTCTTTAATTGCTTCTACAATATCTTCCGGCAATTCATCTAACTCGTTAATTTCTAATTCTTCAATAAGCTTCTTTGCTGTATTCATTTTTATCGGTTTAGTTTAGTAATACATTCATCTATCTTGTCTCTTAATCTACCACCCTGTCCAAAATCACCATCAACCTGAACATGTCTCCATTGTGGAATGTCCATCCATTTAAATTCTCTTTTAAGATTCAAATCATCAATAGCAATCCAATTGGAAATTTTATTATCCTTAACCCACTTACGGATTTCAGCCGCACGTTCCCAATCAATTGAAGGACGGCTCATCTTCATCCATAAGTCCTGATGTGTAGTTATATCCACCAAAAGATGACCGGGTATCCCATAATGTTCAAATATAGTTTTCATTTGTCTGAAACTAAAATGCTTTTTCCAATCTGAACTCAATACCATTTTAGCATTACTCTCATCCAAAATCTTACGAAGGGCTTGACAATCTTCTTCCACCCAAGGGTATGGCATCTTAAATAATTCAGAGCCACAATTCAATTGAACTCTACCATCACCCCATGTTCCCCATGCTAAAGGTCCATCAACATCTATGAATATTATCTTACGTCTCATAACTTATTTTGTTTATACAAATATACGAATTTTTTTTGAATAAATCAAATAAATAACCCATTGATTTTCAACACGTTATAATTGGTTGATTTTCAATGGGTTATAGGGTGTCTTAAAACGCTTTTAGAGCAATTTTAAGGGTGTCTCCCGCATGGCATGCAAGCCTTTGAATATTCTTTATTGACCGTTAGGATTTCTTCCCAAATAGCCCCTTTGCATAGAGCTGTGCTCTACTTTTTTTGGCCATTCGGTTTCGGTTCTTTTTACTCTTTTGTTTCTTAGTTAGTGCCATCTTATTAGGTTTTTTACCCATATAAGTATGACTATTTGTACTCATCCGATTTTTTCACTTCTTTTATACCGGCTTTAGTTCTACGATTAATATTAACCAATATCAAATCTATTAATAAAATTACATTCCAAAATATAGCAAAAGGTAATGTGATAATTAAAACTATCAACATCAAAATCATTGCTAATCCTTTTATAATCCAATTTTTTATCATAGTGAAAAACTTTCACCACATCCACATGTCCTACTAGCGTTTGGATTTTCCCATTGGAATCCTTTACCATTTAATCCATCTGAATATGTTAATTGTGTGCCGTATAAATAAAGTAAACTCTTTCTATCAATTACCACTTTCAACCCCGCATCAACTTCTACTACCTCATCAGTTGGTTCTATCTTATCATCAAAATCCATTACATAAGAAAGACCTGAACATCCACCACCCTTCACACCAACTCGTAAGTTATGTGTATCAGGTGTTATCCCACCATCTACCATCAGTTCTAATACGTGATTTAAGGCTTTAGGGGATAATGTTACCATACTATTCAGTTTGTGTTGATAGAATTAATTCAAACTCATCTGCTCCCTTTTTGTTTTTCTCTTTAAACAATTCCAAAGCAACTTCGTATCGGCCAACATTTGTTTTTTCATTAAACAATTCGTTTTGTAGAGAATCAATTAATTGTGCCTTCATTATATCACCACCACCCAAATATGTAGTATCAACGGTAGGTGGGATTAAAGAAACCTTAGTTCTCAATTCGTTTAACTCCTTTTGTTGAAACCAGCAGATAACTAACATAATTAGGGAAAAACTCATCCCTATCTTAGAATAATTCTTTTTAATAAATTGTAACATAATTAATGTAATTTTTCTTCAAATTTTAATGGCTCTAAACCATTCTTTGTTCTATAATCATTGATAGCGGCTTGAACTGCATCTTGAGCAAGTACCGAACAATGTATCTTTACAGGTGGTAGGTTCAATTCCTCTACCAAATCCATATTATCTAACTTAGCCGCATCTTCTACACTCTTACCTTTCAACCATTCAGTTGCTAGGGATGATGCTGCGATTGCTGAACCACATCCAAACGTTTTAAACTTCGCATCGGTTATGATTCCATCTTCTATTTCTATTTGGAGCCTCATTACATCACCACATTCGGGTGCTCCAACTAACCCAGTCCCCACTGTTGGTTTACTCTTATCCAACGTACCAACATTACGGGGGTTTTGATAATGGTCTATTACCTTTTCTCCGTATGCCATATTATTTAGTTTTTGTTTACCACATTCTATTACCACCATTCTTATAGTAATCCCACATTGCCAATCCAAAGGCTACTATAATGGCTTGTATTTTTAAGAGTATAAGTTTCATACCCTTAAATATTATTCAAATAGATTTATTGGTTTTCCTTTTCTGGTAGGAATCCAATTTTTCCAATTATCGGGTAGAGAATCCTCATACCAATCATCGGTTTTGTTTTGGGACATCCAACACTTATTCTTTTCCCAAAAAATATCACATCCATCACCCAAGCCCCTTCCCATAAATCTACCCTTCTTATCAAACCCATTTCTAAAAAATTGTAGGGTTATTCCAAACTCAGGGTAATTCCATTTATGTTGGGGTAAATCCGTATCAAATAGAGTTATTATATCTCCGATTTCACCTTCCATAAAAAAATCGGTTATATACCCATCCAAATGCCTAATCCAAAAATATAAATTCAAACTATCACCATCGAACAACTTCATCAACCCATCACCATCAGTACACCACATATCACTTCTCCATTTAAGAGCCCTATTCCATCCCAAACTCAAAGCCATTTTCATTCCTTCTATCGTACTCTTTCGTTGTAAATAGAAATTGCCAGGCCCAGGATATGATGGTATTTCGTTTTTGATTATGATATCGGATGAATCATAAAATCTCATATCATCACCTTCCCAACAGGAATGTATTAATTGATACCCCTCAAAACATTTTTTTATTTTGGGCAAGGCTTCTAAATTTGTTTTACCTTGTACAACAATACATCCTTTGTATTCCATACTATCAAAAAATTTTCCCTAACGACTCATCCTTCGGATTCGTTGGTTAATCACCGAATAGATTTATACTAGCCATCTTTACACCACCCTTACCATTATCTACAAATAATTGCAATTCACCTGTTTGTGGATTGAATATTTTACGATTAAGTAATTTTCTATCTTCCGGCTGAAGGGATTGGGAAACTAAGGCTTGATTTAGCCTATCCAATTCCTCTTGCTGTTTTGGGTCTAATATATCCATTAATAAAGTGGTTCTATAGTCAAATTAACCTCATAAAGGTCTTTATATCCGCTTTCCATCGGTTCTATTCCTCTAATCTTCCAATTCATTTTTTCAAAATACAACTTACCACCCAATGTGTAAGCCGGTCCACCTTCAAAATCAAATAAGGTAATGTCTCCATTTTTATTTGTTGAACGGCGAACAAATTGTGATTCTCCCAATACTCTAACTTTGTTTAGATTGATTCTTTCAATACTTCTTTCCTGTCCGAATCTACTCTTTACGATTTCCATAACCTGTGTTTTTTAGTTGTTTTTATTGTTAATAATAGAGTTTACTTTTTCTTTATCTTCTACGGATAAATGTTGAAACCATTCGGGCTCAATTGTGTCCCAGCTTTTAGATTCTTCTAATATTGGCAATCCAGCATCATCACAATTCATAATACCCAATGAACCAGCCCATACATTAATAGATTCTAATTTAATTAATTGTTCCATATTGTATCTTTTAGAATAAGTATTCCAATCCTTTGGTATTCGGTTTTCTCAACTGAATATCCTGAATAGATTGTGGGTTTTTAACCTTGCTATTCTTACGATACCATTCGTATAAGTCTTCCAATGTCCCCTTTCCTCTTTGTCTTTCCATTGCTTTATCCCACAAATCCTTTCCAAATTCCTTCTTTAATTCCATCCTCAACTTCCACAATATCATTTCCTCATCTCTAGCGGCTTCCAATTCTAACTTAATAGCTTTCACCCTTTTCATTCTACTAGCTTCCAATGCGGCCTGTTCTCTATTCTTTTGGTCAGTACCACCATAGTTTTTGTATGCCTGTTCGTATGTTTTTTGTGAAGTAGCTCTCATTTCATTAGCCTCACTAAACATATACGAATAATCAAAATCACCATTTCGTATCTTCAACAATAGGGGTGCTTCAGCTTTAAGTGGTTTATTAGGTCTACCCTTAGTCCACCATCTGAATTTGTTGTAACTCATACTATTTTATTTTACAAGTTCAAGTCTGATTGTTCCATCTTCATTGAACCATCCTTTTAATTGATATTGTTTATCTACTTCCGATGCTGAACGAAGATAGCCTGAAAAATGTGGTTTATCATCCATACCTTTGGCGTTGTACAATTCGTATTCCAACTTAATTGTTTTGGTAACACCTGTCATGTCCAATGATTTAGAAAAGGCATCGGCTAATACATTCTGCTCAACATTCATACTTCTGAATCCATTTACTTTCATATGACCCGCTGCTTGAAGTTGTCCTAAGTAGTGTTGGACTTGTGAATCACTTACACCATCTTTCTTAGCCTTAACAAGAGCTCTTTCCATTCGCATTTTACGAACTCTTTCCGTTGTATATTGTTGCCTTTTAGTTCCTGCGAATCTCATACTATAATTGTTGAATTTTTTCCATTACATCGGTTACATCCTGTGGTCTTAAATACCCAATCACATCATTGGTAATCGGAGTATCGTATGTTATGTGTCCATCCTTACCAAATACAGCCAACTCATACAATCCCTTATCACCACCATAGGTATAAGGCGTTTTAACTACACTAGCACCATATCCGTTTTCAAATTCGATAAGGGCTTGAACACCACCCAAGTGGTTAGGATGCGATTTGAATTCCAAATCTTTAAATGTTTTCATATTAATTAATTTATACAAATATACAAAATTATTTTTTCTTATCCAAATCTTTTTTATCCCTCTCCATAATGATACGAAGTTGGGATTCTTTTAAGATACGAACCGGCTCTTTCTTTTCTTTTGATTGTTCTTCTGGTATGCGATAGTTCTTTACTAACTTATCCATCCACTCTTTTGTTGTGTCTTTATTCATTTGTTCCAATGTTTTTACCGTTAATTACATCTTCTCTCAAATTTCTATTTATCTCGTCCAAACTGACTACCCTTCCACTTTTGAATGAAACCGAAATCCATCCAAAAAGAAATCCTAAACATAAATCAATAGTTCTGACTAAGACAGGAAATCCGTTTTTATCTTTAGTTAAATAACCACCATTCCCAATTTCAAATCCGATGAATGACCTCACCTGACTTAATAAACTTAAACCTACTTTCATACTATTAATTTAATTTATTCATTTTAATTGCGTTCATAAATTCTTCTCTAATCAAATTATCACTATCCAAAAACCTTCCACTAAATTTGTTTGTAGTCATTAGGGAATCCGGATGTTGGATACCTCTCATACCACAACAAAGGTGATGTCCACTAATTGATACAGCTACACTCTCACATTCCAACTTATCACTTAGGAACTTATGTATTTGAGCAGTTAATGATTCTTGCATTTGTGGCCTTCTACTAAACCAATCTACCACTCTATTCAACTTACTCAATCCAATTACATTCTTTTCAGGAAGATAAGCTACAGCTGCATATCCATAGAAAGGTAAGTTATGATGTGCACACATTGAGTTCACTTTAATACCAGTCTGAATAACAATACCATCATAGCCTTCCTCATTTGGGAATGTAGTTATGTTTGGTGGTTCACTCATACTACCTCTAACTAAATCATCTACCCAAGCTTTAGCTACCCTCATAGGAGTTTCTATTGTTTGTGGGTCAGCTTCATAATCAAATCCTAATGATTCTAAAAACAGGCCATAGTATTTAGCAGCATCTCTAATCCTTTTCTTTTTTTCAAAGGAATCAATTACCTCATTTTCATTTGCTTTCTTTAACATAAATTACGTTTTGGGATTTACAAAAAATGGTGGATGGCCGAAGCCACCCACCGTATGTTTGGATTTAACCCCTTAAATTACCAAACAATCTTCTCACTATCATCATCAGTTGGTTCGGTAAATAATGCCTCATCAGCCTTATCATCCTTTACATACTTTTGAACCAATTGCTTCACATAAGTTCTCTCACTATCAGGACCACCATCGTTTGAAAAGAATGGGAACATTGAAATCTCAGCTGCTTCAAACAAGCTGAATCCATCATATAACAACCCAGCCGTTTCTACACTAGCACGAGTTGAAATACCAGTACTCAACTTACCATCACCACCTTTACTTACTTCACGAGTGTGGTGGGAAATCTCAGCAACTGCTTTCAAATCATCTTCATTCACAGTAGGATACATATACTTCAATAAGTTCATCTCTTGCTCATCGTTCAATACATCCATCTCAATTGTTGTGAAACGGTCTAAGATAGCACGGTCAAGAACACGAGTTGAAGTATATTCACCACCAATATTCGCGGTAGCGATAAATGTCACACCTTCAGCTACATTCACAACAGGTGAACCTTCAGCTTCATCTAAACGAAGATAACGTTGTCCCAAATCCAATACAGTCATAAGGATATTCCAAGCGTCAGGATGTGCTCTACTCAACTCATCCAATAAGATAACAGCGTTTGGAGTTTTGATTGCTTTAACGAAAGCGGAGTCAGAGAAGAATGTACCTTTCTTACTATCGAAGTGGGTATTACCAATCAACGTTGCTCTAGCATCTTGCGTTGCACCAAGGTTGAAATAGAAATCAGGTCTTTTCAATCCTTTGGTAAGAGCTTTAGCTGCCATTGTTTTACCACAACCAGCAGGTCCAGTCATCATAATATTTTTAGCTCTCACAGCTGAACGAATAAGGTACTTCCATTTAAGGTCAGAAATAACCAATCCTTCAGGTTTAAGTTTAACCGATTCGGTATGAATGAAGTCAGTAATCTCTTTGTGATTATCTAACTTTTCAACATTCACTTCGGCGTTACTCTTTAGTGGAGCAACTAAGTTTTCAAATTCAGCCATTTCGGTTAATCGGTAGGAAATCTTTCCACCTTTACCAACTACTTTACGAAGTGCTTTACCAGCTTCATAAGCTTTTTTACGAGTACCAGTACTAATACCGTTAGTACCTACAATCTTGCCGGTAGTGTTAGCAAGTTTAAAATGTGTGCCAACTTTCACTACTTTGAAAATCTGGCTTACTACCTTGTCCTTTTTAGAACTTTTCATAACTAAGGGGTTTATAATAATTAATAATAAAATATCTCAATTGGTTTCTCAATCGAACATAGTAAAGATACGAAATGTTCCTGAAATTACCAAATCTTTTTTTCGTTTATAAATGGTTGAAAATCAACGAGTTAGGAGTGTTTTCCTAACTCATTGATAATCAATCAGTTATGCTTTTTCCATAAATAGTTTATTCATTGTACGGGTCACTTCATTTACATTAGTAACGTTGATGAATGATGCTGCTTTACCATACGATTTTTTGAATGTATAGCCCGAGCTACTTTCTTCACCATAATTACCATCCGCCACAAAGTAACTCAATACTTTGATACCCATACCTTCAATCATCTTCACCATTTTGTATGTATGTGATGCTGCCGAATCACCACTATAATTCATATCCTTTCCGTGGAAGTATGGTTCACCATCGGAAATGTTTAGGAAGTAACTATCCATATCAGTTGTACTACCAACCATATTTTTCATAATTGCCTCAAAACACAATCCTTCAGGTGTAGTTCCACCCGGTGTTAAGTATTTGAACAATTGTTTCACTTTCATAAACTTATCAGTTCTACTATCATAAGCGATAACAACATAAGGAAGTTCATTTGTAGTTGTACGAAATGAAATCTGAATTGAAAGGTTAGGAATCATATCCACAGCCTTAGCCAATGCTACAATGTTCATCATTGTTTTCTTCCATTTACTACCACCCATTGAACCAGAAGCATCTACCGAAATATGTAGGTTAGCTTTTTTGAATTGGTCAGTTTCCTTAGTAAAGAAAACGTGCTCATTACCATAACCCAAAGCTGATACCATTCGTTTATCTAACTTACCCACAAGCTGGCGGTTAAATACAGTATCTCTACTCTCACCTCTAACTTGCAACTTCTTACCTAACAAAGTACCAATACGAATACCTTCCAATACTTCGTTTTCGTATTGAGAATATAGTGTATCTTCTTCGGGCTTAGATGAATATCTTTGTGAAGTTAGTGGGAAGTTTGATTGCTCCATTAAAGAACGTGTCATCTTCTTCACTACTACACACTCAATACCTTTTGTAGTTCCACCATATCTAGTTGTGTATGTCTGTCCAACAACTTTCAATTCAGCACCACTTTGTTCAATGTTACTTAATTGGTTTTGTTCTGATTGGGTAACTTTACTTTTCTTAATCTGTCCACGTAAGAACTCTTTTTGTTTCTCAATCTTCTTACGGATAATATCAATCTGTCTTTGTGAAAGTTTGCCTTTACCTGGTTTACCGTTACCATT
>Ga0255182_1000182_pt1 | contig 53021 bp, 40 predicted proteins | sample Atl_UVDOM_RepA_8_FD_188420 | JGI IMG/M metagenome (GOLD analysis project Ga0255182, IMG submission 188420) | Freshwater microbial communities from Altamaha River, Georgia, United States - Atl_UVDOM_RepA_8d | ecosystem: Environmental > Aquatic > Freshwater > River | place: USA: Georgia...
ATGTCGAAGAGCTCTGGTCCACACCCGCCCCCTGACGCGTGGAGGCCGCCCCGGTCAGCCCCGGGAGGCCGCGCGTCGGGCGAGGCCCGCGGCGCCGATCGAGCCCGCGTCGCCGCCGAGGGTCGCGTAGCGGACGATCGTTTTCTCGGCCAGCAGCGGAAACGCCCGGGCCCGCACCTCGTCGCGGACCCGTTCGAGGAACAGGCGGCCCACCGGCGCCGCCTCGCCGCCGAAAGTCATCGCGCCGCCGATCACCACCGCCTCGGGGTCGAGCGTGTGCATGAGCGTCACGATACCGATGCCAAGCCACCGGGCCGTGTCGAGGATCAGATCCGTCGCGAGCCGATCGCCGGCGGCCGCCTCGCGGGCCACGAGGATCGGCGTGAGCTCCTCGCCGGCGGCGACCGCCGCGACCAGGCTGCCCGTGCCGCCGGCAGCGACCGCCTCGCGGGCCCGGGCCTTGAGCGCGGTGGCGCTGGCATAGGCCTCGAGGTCGCCGGAGTGGCCGAACGGGCAGCGACGGGCGTCGGCCGACGCATCGACGATGATGTGGCCGAACTCGGAGGCGTGGCTGTGGGCGCCGTCGACGGACGAGTCGCCGATGATGATGCCGCCGCCGACGCCGGTGCCGAGCGTCAGCATCACGAGGCTCTGATACTCGCGGCCGGAGCCGATCCAGAACTCGCCGTACGCGGCCGCGGTGGCGTCGTTGGCGTAGGTGACCGGATGGCCGCAGTGCGTCGCGACGCGGTCGCGGATCGGAAAGCCGTCCCAGCCGGGGAAGTTGCCCGCCCGCAGGATGACGCCGCGGGCCAGATCCTGCGGCCCGGGGGTGCCGAGGCCCACGCCCTGGATGTCGTCGACGCCGATGCCCGCCTGGCGGGCCAGCGCGTGCACCGCGCCGCCCATCCGCGCCGCCGCATCCTCGGGACCGCGGTCCACATGCGTGGGCTCGGTATGGAAGGCGACGATGCGGCCCTCGTCGTCGACGAGCGCGGCCTTGATGTTCGTGCCGCCCAGATCGACGCCCGCATGAAGCGGCCACCGGGCGGACGACAGCGGCAGGAGTTCGCGCGAACGCATCGACGGATCAGTTGTCGGCCGGCAGCCGGCTCGTCTCGACCGTCGGCGTCGGACCGGTGCAGGCCTTCATGAACTCCACCAGGTCCGCCTTGTCCTGGGCGGAGAGCTTCAAGGGACGGACCTTGTCGCTCAAGTGCGGATTGGGGTGGCCGCCCTTGTCGTACCACTCGACCACCTCCTCGAGCGTCGCGAGCGACCCGTCGTGCATGTAGGGCGCGCTCAGGGCCACGTTGCGGACCGTCGGCGTCTTGAAGGCGCCGGTGTCCTTCGGGTCTTTCGTCACGACGAACCGTCCCAGGTCGGGCTCCGGCTTGTCCATGCCGATGCCGAGGTTGTGATACTTCTCGTCGGCGAGGTTCGCCCCCACGTGGCAGGCGGTGCAGTTGCCCCGCTCCGTAAAGAAGATCTCGCGGCCGCGCTGGGCCGCTTCCGACATCGGATGCGCCTCGGCCGCCGCCTTGGCCGCGGCGAACTTCTGCGACAGCTCCGCGTCTTCGGCGATGTCGTCGGGGTCGAGGCCGGCGAAGGACCGCAGCTGCTCGCCGTAGTCGTAGGGGGATGGCGCGGTGACGAGCACCCGCTCGAAGGCGGCGATCGCCTGGCCCACCCGGTCGATCGTGAGCTCCCCGAAGACCTTCTCGAACTGCTTCTTGTAGACGGGCATCTCGCCGAGCCGCTTCACCACGCCCTCGTGGGTGAAGCCCATCTCGATCGGGTTTTGGATCGGCCCCACGGCCTGCGCCTCGAGCGAATCGACCCGGCCGTCCCAGAACTGCGGGCCCGAGAGGATGCGGTTGAACGACACCGGCGAGTTGCGGCCGCCGAGCTGGCCGCGGATGCCGACGCCGGTCTTCGTGTGGGCCGAGTAGCCCTCGGCCGGGCTGTGGCAGCTGGCGCAGCTGACGGTCGAGTCGGCGGAGAGCCGCGGGTCGAAATACAGCTGGCGACCGAGCTCGATCTTGGCCCGCGTGAGCGGGTTGGCGTCGAGGCCGGTGATCTGGGCCGCGCCCTGCGAGAGCCCCAGCGGCAGGATGGGGTCGAGGACGACGGAGTTCTTCGGGTCGGCGAGCCACTGGTCGATCTGCTCGAGCGTGATCGGGCCGCTGCCGGGCACGCCGGCGGTGAGCGCGGGATCGCCGAGCGCCACCTGCTCGCGGGCTGCGGTTGCGGCCGGCGTCGCGGCAGCCGGCGGAGTTGCGGCCGGCGGACTGGCGGCCGGCACCGCGGTCGCCGTCTTGTCGGCAGCCTCGGTGACCGCTGCCTGCGGCGCCGCGGGCGCAGCCTGCGCGGACCCGGTCGGCTCGGTCCGCCGCTCGATCGTCTTGTCGGCCTCCTCGATCGCCTTGTCGGCGGCGGCCGTCGCCTGATCGACTCGCCGCTTCGACGCTTCCGCGGCGTCGTCCACCGCCACCTGGCCGGCCGGCTGCGCCGGCTTCGCGGCCGGTGCGACGGCCTCGATCGTCTCGATCTCCACCACCTCGGTGCGGCGTCCGGTCGGGCTCGACGGTGCGCAGCCCGCCGTCAGGCTGGCAGCGAGTGCGACAAGCAGGACTCGGGCACCGGGAACGGCGCAAGACGTGGTGGCGACGGGCTCGCGATGCAGCGTCACTGGAGGGTCTCCTCAAGCAGCCGGGAGGGGAAGATCAGCCAGGATGGACGGGATCTCGCAGGATGGCCGGGATCACGGCATGAATACATTCGAGCGGCCGCACCGCCATCCGACGTCCGCCAGGCATCATAGGATAGATTCGTGGCGGGCGGAGGGGAATGAACCGCCCTTTTCAGGCGATTTCGTCGGTGGCGAGCCATTCGAGCTCGCCGGGGTGGCCGGGGCCGTCGTCCAGCCGGATCGAGGCGACCGCCCCCTTCTGCATGCGGATCGCCGCGGAGCCGTCGCCGATCGTGAGGGCGACCAGCCGGCCGACGCAGGGCATGTGCCCCACCCAGGCCACCCGGGCGGCATCCTGCCGGCTCGTCCACTCGACGAGCGCCGGCCAGTCGGAGGCCGGCGCGAGGGCGTCGAGCACATCGATCGGCGGAGCCCCGTCGAAGGCTTCCGCCAGGATGTCGGCCGTCTCACGGGTGCGGACCAGGGGGCTCGTGGCGATGCGATCCACCGCCATGCCCGCCTCCCGGAGCCGCGCGACGAGCGCCGCGAACCGCTTGCGTCCCTTCTTCGTGAGCCGGCGGGAGTGGTCGTCCAGGCCCGGTTCCGGATCCTCGGCCCAGGCGTGGCGGATGACGTAGAGATGCGTGGTGAGCTGCGGCATGGTCGGCATTGTCGGACGGCGCCGTCGGGGCAGCAAGTCAGGCCCGCCGCCAGAGGTCGTCCTCGGGCGTGCCCGTCGCCAGGATGGCGGCGGCGGCGTCGCGCCGCCAGCGGTCGGCGTCGACCGGGTATCCGGCCGTCGGTTGCAGGCCGTTCGCCCGCCGGCACCAGAAGTCGTTGAAGGCGCGCATGGCCAGCTCACGGACATACTTTGCCGCCATGCTCGCCAGCGCCACCGGCGGCCGCGCTTCGCCCCCCACGCAAAACTCGACGCGGCAGGAGCCCTGCCGGTGGGCGGTCGGCGGCACGACGTAGACCGACTGCCGCGGTGTCTCGGTGCGGGCCTCGACGAGCGGAGCTTCGAAGTGGCGGGCGACGAGGCCGCCATACCGCTTGCGGCCGCCGTGGCGATCGCACCACACGAGCGCGGGCGCGGATGCGGCGGTCGACCGCAGGTCGGCGGCCAGCTCGAGCGTGGCCCCGGAGAGGATGTCGGACTTGTTCGCGCCCGTGGCGAGCAGGGTGTTGAACTCCGCGGGGTAGATGGCGCGGCAGACGAGCCGCTCGAGCACGACGCCGTGCCTGGCGAGTGCGGCGCCGACGGCGGCCGTCGTCTCTGGATCGCCCGCCGTCACCGGGACCTCGCCGAGTCGCTCCCAGCCGCCGCGCGGGCTGTGGGGCGCGATCGGCCCGACCGCCCGCGCGAGCGCCGCCCAGTGTTCCGGCGCCGCCCCCGCGGCGAGCGCCACGCCGACGAGCGCCCCCCGCTCGAGCGCCGCGAATCCGGCGCCCGCCCGATAGACCTGCTTCGAGTCGGCCCACGCGGGGCCGCCGTCGGCCTCCGCCGCGGCGACCGCCCGCTCGAGCACCGCCTCGGCGTCGTCCGGAGACGCGTCGACCCGCCAGGCGGTGGCCGCCACCACCAGGGGCCCGAGCGTGGGGCCGTAGCCGGCTTCGTCGGTGCCGATGACGAGTGTCATGCCGGCGCCCCGCTTCCCGGGCGGCCTGGGGCCGCATGATCCGGTCCGGCGGCCTGGCGGGAGTACTCGTAGATGGCGATCGACGCCGACGTGGCGGCGTTGAGGCTGTGCGGCAGGCCGAACATCGGAATCTCGGCGACACGGTCGAGCCGCGCGAGCACGTCCTCCTCGAGGCCGGTCCGCTCGTTGCCGATGACGAGCACCGTCCGCGGGGCGAAGCGGAAGCCGAAGAGCGGCTCGGAGTTGGTCGTCTGCTCGAGGCCCACGATCTCGAAGCCCTCGGCCCGCAGCCGGTCGAGCACCGGCGGCAGGCTGCGATGCACCTCGAGCACCACCGACTCGGCGCCGTCCCGGGCGATCTTCTCGTGCAGCCGCGCCGCGCCGCAGGCGATCACCCGCGGAATGCCGAAGCAGCCGCAGGTGCGGACGACGTGCGAGAGGTTGACGTGGCTCCGCATCGGCGCGCAGGCCACGACGAGGTCGCGGCCGACGGCGCGGGGGGCGGGGGGCTTGTGCCGCTGGTGTTCAAAACGGGACATCGGCGGCCATTCTCGCGAAAATCCGTCGTGGGGACAGGGCGGCACATCGCGTACACTGGCATCCGTCCCTCACCGATGGAGCCCCCGATGATCCCGACTCCCGGCACGCCATCCGCCGCCGCCGGCTCCGCGCCGGCCCCCCGGCCTGCGGTGCCGCCCCGGCCCGGCGATCAGGTGCGGAGTCCGCAGGCCTTCGGCCGGGAGACGGTCGAGTCGGTGGTGATCGCCTTCACGCTCGCGCTCCTGTTTCGCGCCTTCGAGGCGGAGGCGTTCGTGATCCCGACCGGCTCCATGGCGCCCACGCTCATGGGCCGTCACAAGGACCTCGTCTGCGAGCAGTGCGGCCGCGACTTCCGCGTCGGTTCGAGCGCCGAGGAGGACGACCAGTCGCAGAGCCTGCGGGCCGAGGCGGCGCGCCTGGAGCGGGAACTGGCGGATCTGAAGGCGGTCGGCGCCGCAGTCGGCGGCGCCGAGGCGCGGGAGGCCCGCCGCCGCCGGATCGAACTGCTCGAGAGCGACCGCGGGCCGATCGGCCAGTTGCGGGCCCGCCTGGCCGGCAAGATGGTCACCGCCGCCAAGTGCCCCAACTGCGGCGTCGGGATGCGGCTCGTGCAGGGCGACGGCGGGCAGGTGCGGTACGACCCGCGCTATCCCTCCTTCAGCGGCGACCGCATCCTCGTCAACAAGTTCGCCTACGACTTCTCCGAGCCGCGGCGGTGGGACGTCGTCGTCTTCAAGTATCCCGAGGAGGCGAAGACGAACTACATCAAGCGGCTCGTCGGGCTGCCCGGCGAGACGGTGTCGATCGTCGGCGGCGACATCTGGATCGCGCGGGGCGAAGAGCCGCCGCAGATCGCCCGCAAGCCGCCCGCCACTCGGGCTGCGATGCTGCAGTGCGTGCACGACAGCCGCTACGTCTCGCCCGAGCTCGCCCAGTCCGGCTGGCCGGAATGCTGGAGCGACTGGTCGCCGCCAGGCCGGGCTGCCGCCGGCGGAGCACGCGGTTGGACGACGGCCGACTCCGGCCGTTCGTTCCGGGGGGCGAGTCCGTCCGGTGACGAGCCTGTCACGCTCCGCTATCGCCACTTCTTCGCGACCGCCGACGAATGGGAGGCGGTGCGGCGGGGCGAGAGCCTCGCGGCCAGAGCGCGGCCGACGCTCGTCACCGACTTCCAGCCGTACAACGCGATTCCGACACGGCCGCATTGGGTCGGTGACCTGGCCGTCGAGGCCGTCGTCGAGACGACGACGGAGGGCGGTCGGATCGGCTTCGACCTCGTGGAGGCCGGGGCGGCCCATCGCTGCACGATCGACCTGTCCACCGGTGTCGCCGTGCTCGAGCCGGGCGTTGGCAACGCCGCGGGGCCGCCGCCGCAGGCCCGCACGCGGGTGCGGGGGAGGGGCTCGTGGAAGATCCTCTTCGCCAACGTCGACGACGAACTGTCGTTGTTCGTGAACGACCGGCCGGTCGTCTTCGACCGGCCCGCCTCGTGGACGGGGTCGGTCGACGACGTGGCCCGGCAGCGGCCCGTGCAGGCCCAGGCCGAGCCGGGAGACGTCGGTCCCAGCGACCTCGCGCCGGTGGGCGTCACCGTGGCCGGGGCCGACGTGTCCGTGAAGCATCTGCGTGTGCTTCGCGACACCTACTACATCGGGGTGGTGGACGTCGGGGCCCGCCCCGGCGAGATCCTCGAGGAGGACCGGCTCGAGTTCGGCCTGGAGGCCGACCAGTTTTTCGTGCTCGGTGACAACTCCGCCGCCAGCAAGGACAGCCGGCTCTGGCTGGAGGGGCACCACGTCGACCGCGACCTGCTCATCGGCAAGGCGGTCGCCATCTTCTGGCCACACGCCGTCCCGGCAAGCTGGAGCATTCCGGTGACCATTCGCGGCACCGAGCTGCGATTGCCCTCGTGGCCGAACTTCGCGAGGATGCGGTTCATCCGGTGACGGTCCGCGGTCGCCGGACGGCGCGTGGCAACCACCGGCCCGGGATCGCCCTGGTTCATCACCGCACCGGTTCGAAACATGGTTCAAGGAGGAACCCGATGCCGCTGCTCTCGGTCAACGGCCTCGTGAAGACCTACGGTCGCCGGAGGGTCGTCGACGGCGTCGACTTCCACGTCGAAGCGGGCGAGATCGTCGGCCTGCTCGGCCCCAACGGTGCCGGCAAGACGACGAGCTTCCGCATGACCTGCGGGCTGGTCATGCCCGACGCCGGCAGCGTGCTCCTCGACGGCGAGGAGATCACGCACTGGCCGATGTTCAAGCGGTCGCGGGACGGAGGCATGGGCTACCTCGCCCAGGAGCAGAGCGTCTTCCGCAAGCTGACGGTGGAGCAGAACATCCTGGCGATCATGGAGCTCATCGGCATGCCGCCTGCGGAACGTCGCAAGCGGTGCGAGCTGTTGCTGGAGCAGTTCGACATCACGCGGATCCGGAAGTCCAAGTCGCACTACATCTCGGGCGGCGAGAAGCGCCGGCTCGAGATCGCCCGGTGTCTCGTGACCGAGCCGCGGATCATCCTGCTCGACGAGCCCTTCACCGGCATCGACCCGGTGACGATCCACTCCATCCAGAAGATCATCCGCGGCCTGCGGGACGACGGCATCTCGATCCTCATCACAGACCACCGCGAGCGGGAGACGTTGGCCATCACCGACCGCAGCTATGTCGTGCGGGCGGGCAAGGTGCTCTGCCACGGCACGGCGCAGGAAGTGCTTTCGAACCCCGACGCCAAGAAGTACTACTTCGGCGAGAGCCCGGGCGTGGAGGCGGCCTGACGGCGGCTACCCGCCGGTCTTCATCGACAGGCTCTTGAGGGTCAGCACCGACCCCACCGACATGAGCGCGAGGCCCAGCCACCGCGGCGGCCGGACGACCTTTCGCGAAGGGGAGTTTTGCCAGAGCATCTGGGCCTGCAGGGGGCCTTTGTCTCCCAACTGGGCGGCCACGAAGTGGCTCGACCGCTCGCTCAGCGTGAACGACTCGACAAGGCGGAACTGTACCCCGACGAAGAAGAGGAGCAGCCCGGCGAGCAGCAGGTGATGTCTCTGGACACGCATCGACGCCTCCGGTCCGGAACAGCTGGCTGGGGGAAAAGCCCGTCCATGGACCGCTGGAAAGGTCATCGATCCGGGGGCCGCGCCGAATCCAGACGCCGCCTCCGGCGACCGGTTGTGCCGTTCCTTCAGCCGCTGGCGGGCCGAAAGCGGCGGGCGTCTGGGGGGGATGGGGGGCAGCGGCAGACTCTGGCGAAAATGAGTGTGGAATCGAACGCGTGCATGACGATGGATTGTGACGACTGCGCCGATTTTCCGGTCGGGCGTCGCGCCCTCGGGATCCATCGCTTCCGTGCACCTGTTTCCGCGATTCCCACGACCGTGCCGCCCGACCGGCAGCGCCACGCTGGCGCTCGCCGCGGCGCTCGTCTGGGCTGGCGGCATGGGCACCGCGCGGTCGCAAGAGGAACTCGTGTTCGAGGACGTGGTCGTGCCCCCGGCCGTCGCGCCGGAGCCCGTGGGGGCTCTCCCCGAACCGCTCGGCGGTGGACTGCTGGCGGACGAAGCTCCCCCGGAGCCTGTCGTCGGTCGCGAGCTCGTCGACGCGGGGATCATCGACGAGGTGTCGGCGCGGGCCGCCGACGGCATGTGGATGGATTCCTTTCCCCTCGAGATGCCCGAGGAGATCAGCTCCGGCGACTGGTTCTCGAGCGGCCGGTGGTATGGCTCGGCCGAGGTGCTCCTCATGAGCCGCAGCCGCAACTACCGGCGCGTGATGGGCTACGACCCGTCGGTCGTCGGCATCAACAACCCGTCACTGCGGCCGAACCTCGCCGGCACGTTCGTCACGACGGGTGTGCCCTTCGACATCGCCCCCGCCGCCCGCCTGACGATCGGCGAGCATTTGGGCCGCGACCACCTCGACCGTGACCAGTCGCTCGAGTTCACCTACTACGGGGGCCTGAGCTTCTTCGTGCGCGACTCCTACAACGCGATGCCGCGGTCGTTCCTGGTCACGCCGCTGGCGGGCACGATCCTGCCCGGCCTGCCCGGCTTCACCTACGCGCAGACCTACGACGCCACGATCAACTCCAATTACAACTCCATGGAGCTCAACTACAAACTCGACCGTCGCCTGGGCCGCGACCAGCTCGTCATGTCGCCGAGCGGCCGCTGGGCGAAGCACGCGGAGCGGGGCTGGCTGCCCTCGGTGCTGATCGGCACGCGGGTGGCGAACATCAACGAGGGCTTCACCCTCGCGAGCAGCCGTCCAGCCGTCGCGACCGGGCAGTTCAGCGGCAACTACGGCATCGAGACCCAGAACTGGCTCTGGGGCCTGAACGTCGGGGGCGAGCTGATCAGCCAGAACGAGCTCTTCTACTGGGGACTGCGCGGCCGCGTGACGCCGGCGATCAGCTTCGCCGCCAACCAGCAGGCCGCCGCCGGCGTGAACACGCTGCCGCCGCCGCCGTCGGCCGACGCCGTGGCCCGGGGCGCCTTCGCCTGGCGGCAGGCGGCCGATCAGGTCGGCCCCGGCTTCATCGGCGACCTGACGATCCTGGGGGGCATCCAGCTCTCGCCGAACTTCGCGCTGCAGGTGGGCTACGACTTCCTCTGGGTGGCCGGCATCGCCACCGCGACGCGGCAGTTCAACCTCGACAACGTGCGGCCCAACTCGATCGACGGCGGCGGCCAGGTCTTCTACAACGGCCTCTCGATGGGGTTCGAGGGCTCGTGGTGACGGTGTGGGCGGCGGCTGCGGCCGCCGCGGGTTCATCACGCATCCGCGGCGGCGACGAGCACCGCCGCCGCCTGCCCCATCGTGCAGACGTTGACCGCCAGCGCTGTCGGGGCTCGGCCGGCGAGCGGCCCGCCGTGGACGACGTTGACCGGGCACTCGGGATCGGGCGTTTCGTAGTTGAGCGTCGCCGGCACGAGCCCCGCCTCGACACCGAGCACGCTCGCCGCCAGCTCGACCGCGCCGCCGCCGGCGCCCAGGTGTCCGAAACAGCTCTTGGGGGCGGTGACCGGCACGTCGCCGAGCGCCGCCGCGATGCCCTGGGCCTCGAGCCTGTCCCCCTCGACCGCTCCGCTGCCGTGGGCGTTGACATGACCGATCGTGCGGCCGTCGAGCCCCGACTTTTCGAGCACGGCGCGGATCGCCAGCTCGAGTCCGCGGCCGGTCCGCGCGGTGCCCGGAATCCGCGGCTCGCACCGCGATGCCGTCGCCAGCACGCGGCCGCGGATGCGGCCGCCACGGCGGTCGGCATGCGCCCGCGATTCGAGCACGAACACCGCCGCGCCCTCGCCGTCGAGCATGCCGCCGCGGAATCGGTCAAACGGCCGGCAGGCTCGGGCATAGTCGGCGACGTTGCCGGTGAACTGCGACTCGCCCCGGGCCACGATGGCCGTGGGATGCAGCCTGCAGCCGGTGCCGCCGGTGAGCATCACGTCGGCCCAGCCGCGGCGGATGACGTCGGCCGCCTCGGCGACGGCCAGCAGGCTCGACACGTCACCGAGGACGATCGAGTTGTTGGGGCCGCGCGCGTCGTGCGCGATGGCGATGTGGGAGGCGGTCATGTTGGGGAGGTGCTTGAGCAGCCAGAGCGGATGCAGTTCCTCCTGGATGCAGTCGGACCAGCGGCCGAAGTCGAAGCCGCCCCCCTCCGCGGCGCGTCGGTAGGTCAGTTCCAGGTCCTCGATGTCCGCGTAGATCATGTCGCCGCCCATGACGACGCCGAACCGGTCAGGGTCGACGGCGTCCGCCGCGAGCGCGGCGTCGGCCAGTGCCAGGTCCGCCGCGGCGAAGCCGAGCTGGATGTCGCGGCTCATGAGCTTGAGGCTCTTCCGCGGACGGACGAACTGTTTCGGATCAAAGTCGGGAATCTGCCCGCCGTACGGGGTCCGCAGGCCGCTCGAATCGAAGAGATCGATCGGACGGATGCCGCTCGATCCAGCGACGAGCGCCGTCCAGAAGGCGTCGCAGCCGATGCCCAGGGGCGACACGACCCCCACGCCGGTGATCACGACCTCGTTGCTCGCGCGTTCGCGGACCATGCCAGCACCCTAAACCATCCGCAGACCAGCCGAAAGGAGGCCCGACAGGCCGGCCGGGCCGCGGCCGAGATTCGGCGGCGCGGATCCCGGCCTTGCCGCGGCCGGCGCCACTCCGAGGCGGCCGGCGGTCGGGGACGCTCAGTTGCGGCCGCGGATTTCGAGCACGTAGCGGAGCAGGTCGTTGAACTCGCGGCGATCCTTGAGCAACTGCACGAGGCCCGCCGGCATCAGCGACACCGGTGACGCGACGACCTCGTCCACGTTCGCCCTGGGAATACGCACCGGCTCGGGCTGTGTCGGGATGCGAAGCACGACCTCACGGTCGTTTTCCTCGACCTTGATGCCCGTCAGCTGCTTGCCGTCGGTGGTCACGACGGCCACCTGGGTGAAGGCGGCCTCGATCCGCTTCGAGGGATGGAGGATCGACTCCACCACCTCCGCGTCGGTGAGCGTCGTCTTGAGATCGGGGAGATGCGGCCCCAGTCGGGCCGCGCCTCCACCCGGCGGGTCGTGGCAGGTGTAGCAGGTGGAGCGGGCGTCGTAGAACAACCTCTTGCCGCGATCGGCGTTGCCGCGGGCACGCGCGACCGTTGCCAGTTGCGCCGGGTCTGCGGCGAGCAGTTCCTTCTCGAGCGCGATGTTGCCGGTCGCCTCCGGGGCGTGGGCGGCACCGGCCGCGACCAGATCGGGTTCGAGCGGGTGCGCGGCCAGGAGTTCGTCGGGATTCCAGAACGTGGACCGGGAAGCGGTATCCTTCCGCACCTTCGCCACGACGGCGGCACTCACGGGCGCGGCCTTGTTGCCCCACGTGTTTCGCACGAACGTGAGCACGGCTGCCGTTTCCTCGTCGTTCAGCAGTGCGCGGAATGCCGTCATCGGCGGCACCCCGCGAGCGGGATCGTAGGTCTGGCCGTTCACGGTCATCGGCCCCCACAAGCCGTGGAGCACGCTCTTCGCCAGCCGCTCATCGCTGCCGAGCACCCAGGGGCTGCCGACGAGGGTCGGGTAGATCACCCCCATGCCCTTGCCGCTCGCCTGATGGCAGGTCATGCAGTGGGCCTCGCGCTGGTAGACCTCCGCGCCTTTCTCGTAGGCCTTGCGGTCGGCACCGGTCAGGTGCGCCGGCGGTTCGAACTTCACGAACTCGCGTTCGGGCTCGGCGACGAAGCCGCCGGCGCCGTCCTGATCCACGTCGTGCCAGAAGTGCTTCACCGTGGCGGCGGCCAGGGCGGCGTGCGGCACCTTCGATGCCAGCAGCTTGCCGAGCAGCGCCTCGTTGCGGACGTCGTGCTGCTGGTGGAGCCAGAGGGCCTCGAGCAGGTGATGGGCCTCGGTCTCGTCGTCGGGGTTGAAATCCTTCATCCAGTGCCTCGTGGCCGCGATCACCGCGTCCGTGGGCCGGCCGGAGAGTTCGACGCGGGACCGATGCCGCACACCGTCGATCGGGTGCTTCAGGTTCTCGAGCAGCGTCTCGATCGGCTGGCCGGCGATCGCGACCGGCTGCTGGAGCGGTCGGCCCGTGGCCGTGAGCCGATAGATGCGGCCGTGGGCATGGTCGCGGTTGGGATCCCGGATGTTGTGCTGCATGTGGCCGATGATGGCGTTGTGCCAGTCGGCCACGTAGAGCGCGCCATCCTCCCCCACGATCGCGTCGGTGGGGCGGAAGTTGCGGTCCTCGCTCTCGAGCAGGGCCTGCACGGGCGTGCCCCACACCTCACCGCGCTTCCGCTTGTCGCCATCCCCGTCGCGGTCGAGGTCATACTGCTTCACACCCAGGAATCCGATCGTGTTGCAGATCAGGAAGTCCTGCTGGAGGTCGTCGGGAAAGTGTGCGGAGGAGAGGATCTCGTCGGCGGCCACCGGCCGGAACTCCTTCTCGAGGAGCTTGTGCATCTTGAAGCCCTTGCCCTCGGGCCGCACCTGGAACGAGTTGCCGCCGGTGCCGTCGTTGGCGTAGCAATAGCCCCAGCGGTCGAAGCTCGTGCCGTGGGGGTTGGGAGAGTTGCCGGCGTGGGGGGTGATCGAGAACCTTCGGGGATCGAAGCGATACATCCCGGACGCGCCGATGCTGAGATTCTTCGCCCAGGGCGTTTCGTGGTTGTGCACCAGGAAGATGCCGCTCTGCCAATAGATGCCGCCGTCGGGGCCGTAGATCAGGTTGTTGGCGGCATGGTGGGTGTCTTCGGTGCCGAGTCCCTGCAGCAGGATCGTGCGGACGTCGGCCTTGTCGTCGCCGTCGGTGTCCTCGAGGTACCAGAGGTCCGGGCCCGACGTGACGATCACGCCCTTGCCCCAGAACTCGAACCCGAGCGGGTTGTGCACGTGGGCGAAGATGGTCCGCTTGTCCGCCCGGCCGTCGCGGTCGGCGTCTTCGAGGATCATCAGGCTGTCGTTCATCGGCTTGAGCGGCTCCCACTTGGGATACGTGTTCCAGCAGGCGGCCCACAGTCGACCCCGGGCGTCCACCTGGAGCTGCACGGGATTGGCCAGGTCGGGAAACTGCTCCTCCGAGGCGAAGACCTCGAGCGCGAAGCCCTCGGGCACCTTGATCTTCGCGCGGCTCTCTTCCGGCGAGAGGTAGTCGACGGTGCCTTCCTTCTTGGCGTCGGAGCTCTTGCTGCCGCCGCCCACGTTCGATTTCACCGGCACCGGCGGCGGCACGTTGCCGTCGTCGACCGTGAAGGCTTTGCCGGCAGCCGCCGCCCAGATCGCCGGATCGCGGTTGGCCGTCATCACGTCGAGCATCACGAGCTCGTGCTTGAGCACGTCGGCGTTGCTCTGGCCATCCACGAACGTCAACCCGGAGCGTCCGCCCCAGATGTCGTTGCCGTCGGTGGCCCGGAAGCGGTTGTGCCAGTGCCAATTCTTGTCGGCGACGGCGGCGTGCACCCGGGTGAGGTCGGTGTCGGCCGCGACGGTCTTGCCGAGCAGCGCCCGGGAGATGATGTCGGCCAGCTTGCGGTAGCCGGCGTCGTTGAGATGGCAGCCGTTGATCGTGAGCCGCTCAGGGCTGGAGGCAAAGAGCTCGTAGGTGGGCCCGTAGAGATCCACGAACGCCGCACCGGCCGTGGCGGCGGCCCGCCGCGTGGCCGCCGTGTAGGCGGCGAGGTTGGCATTGTGTGCGACCCCATCGGGCAGGTTGTCGTCGCCCGTGTCCTCGAAGGCGATCGGGCTGAAGAGCACGAACCGCGGCGTCGTGCCCTTCTCGGCGCGGAGCTTCCTGAAGTCCTCGACCGCCTTGACGAGCTCCTTTTCGTAGGCGCCGCTTCCTGCCGGACCCGCGTACGCCTCGTTGTAGCCGTAGAACATGAAGATCACGTCGGGATCGACGAGTTCGAGATACGCGGGATCGCTGATGGCTCCCTGGCTCCGCGGGCGCTTCGCCACCGTGTCGCCCGAGGTCGCGAGGTTGCGAAACCGGACGTCGAGGCCCTGGAGCTGCCGCTGCAACACCGACTCGACCCACGGGGAGTGCTGCATCCTGTCGGCGAGGCCGTTGCCGTAGATCGCCACGACGTCCCCCTGTTGAAACGCGAAGGGCGCGGCGTGGGTGTCGGCCGCCCGGGCCCGCGGCGGCAGGAGCGGCAGGCCGAGCCACGTCAGGAGGGCCAGGCTCGGCAGCAGCCACACCAGAGAAGAGGGCATCCGTGGAGAGGCGGGAAGGCGCATCGTGTGTTCCCTGAGGGCGGCGGAAATTCGCCGAAACGGCGATTGTAGCCTCGGAACCCGGGGCCGTGGCGGTGGCCGGTCGGCTCCGGAAAAACCGCCGGAGCCCGGAGCGACCGGGTACAGTCGTGGCTGCCGTCGTCAACGCCCCTAGCGATGGGCGGGATGCTCACGTCGCCAGTCGGCGGGCGATTCAGGATGGGGAGCGGACCAGAGGCCGCGCCGCTCCTTACGGGCGGCCGACTCCGCGTCGAGGTAGTCGGGATCCGGGGAAAAGCCGCCGAACACCCAGGCGTGCCCCTCCGCGACGAGTTCGTGATTGACGTTGCGATCGCCGACCCAGAGCGTGCCGAGCAGCCGCCCGTGCTGGTCGCGGGCCTCCCCCTCGACCCGCACGTGCCCGCCACCGAGCTTTCGCTTGAGCGAGTCCCGCGCCTCACGTCCGAACGCCTGGTCGAGTTCGGGAGCGTCGATGCCCACGAGCCGGATTTTTTGCGGCTTGTTGAGCTCGTCGAAGCACGTCACGGTGTCGCCGTCGTGCACGACCTCCACCCGCCACAGCGGCCGACCCTGCGGGTCATGCCGGGGGCAGGCCGGCACCGCGGCGACGATGCCTGACACGATCGTCGCGATCAGGACGTACCAGACTCGCAGCCTGCGGGTCATGCCGGGGGGCGGCGGCGGGATGCGCGGAGGTCGCACGGGAGCGTGGCGATATGCCCGCAGGCTCCGTCTCGAACGGACCGCAGGGCACGTTCGGGGGAACAGAATGGGCGATATAGGACTCGAACCTATGACCCCTAGCTTGTCGAGCTAGTGCTCTAACCAACTGAGCTAATCGCCCGCGAAAGTCCTTCACAGTGTTGCGCCTGATCGGGGGGCAGTCAAGCGACGTCGCGCCACGGCCGCGGGCCCGGCTCAGGCCAGCCAGTCGTCGATCACCCGGCCGTGCACGTCGGTGAGCCGGAAGTCGCGGCCGGCATGACGGTAGGTGAGCCGCGTGTGGTCGAGCCCGAGCAGGTGGAGCATCGTCGCCTGCAGGTCGTGGACGTGCACCGGCTTCTCCACCGCCTTGAAGCCGAACTCGTCGGTGGCGCCGTAGACCGTGCCGGCACGCACGCCGCCGCCCGCCATCCAGACGGTGAAACCGTGGTGGTTATGGTCGCGGCCGCTCGCCTCCTTCACGCCGGTTCCGGAGTTCGGCAGCTCGACGGTCGGCGTGCGGCCAAACTCGCCGCCCCAGAGCACGAGCGTCGACTCGAGCAGCCCGAGGCCGACGAGGTCGTCAAGGAGCGCGCCCAGCCCCTTGTCGCACTCACCCGCGAGCCGGCGATGGTTCTTTTCGATCTGGTCGTGGCTGTCCCAGGGCTGGCCCTGCCCGTGCCAGACCTGCACATACCGCACTCCCCGCTCCACGAGCCGACGGGCGAAGAGCAGCTGCCGCCCTTGCGGCGTGTCGCCGTAGCGGGCCAGTACGTGGGCCGGCTCGCGCGCGAGGTCGAAGGCGTCGGACGCCTCGTCCTGCATCCTCCAGGCGAGCTCCATCGAGGCGAGCCGGGCTTCGAGCTGCGGATCGTGCTGCCGGTCGCGGAGATGGTCGCGATCGAGCGCGGCGGTGAGGTCAAACTGCCGCCGCTGCGTGCCGCGGTCGAGGACGGGATGCCGCACGTGCTCGACGAGTTCCTCGACCCGCTTCTTCTTCGTGTCGACGTAGGTGCCCTGGAAGGCGCCCGGCAGGAAGGCGCTCCGCCAGTTCTCCGTGCCCTTGATCGGATAGCCACCCGGGCACATCGCCACGAACCCGGGGAGGTTCTGGTTTTCCGTGCCGAGGCCATAGGTCACCCAGGCGCCGGCCGCGGGCCGCACGAGCCGGGCATCGCCGCAGTTCATGAGCATCAGCGACGGCTCGTGGTTGGGCACGTCGGCGTGCATCGACCGCACCACGAGCAGCCGGTCCGCGTGCCGGGCCACGCCGGGAAAGAGGTCGCTCACCTCAAGGCCGCTGTCGCCATGGCGGGAGAAGCGGAAGGGGGACGGCAGCGCCGCGCCGGTCCGCCGCTCCGTCGGCAGGTTGTTCGGGATCTCGCGGCCGGCGTACTGCTCGAGCGTCGGTTTGGGGTCGAAGGTGTCGATGTGGCTCGGGCCGCCGTTGGCGAAGATGTGGATCACGGCGCGGGCCCGCGGCGGGAAGTGGGCGGCCCGCACGGCCATCGAGCTGGGGGCGGCCGTGCTCATGCCCGCCCCCGCCTCCTCGGCGAGCAGGCTCGCCGCGCCGAGCCAGCCCAGGCCCATGCCGGTCCGCCGCAGCGCCTCGCGACGGGAGAGCGGCGCGGGCCGGGAAGTCGTCGTCATGGTGTGGCTCCTGGCATGTCAGTCGACGTATTGGAACTCGGCGGTGGCCAGGAGGGCGTGCGCCAGCCGCTCCCAGGGAGACACGTCTGGCCGCCGCGGGGCCTCGGCATCGCGGGCCGCTTCCGTCACCAGAAACGTCGCGGCCGTCTCGGCCTCGAGGGTGGTCGGGCTGCGGGCGAGCGCGACCCGCCAGAGCGCGACGATCTTGTCCGCGTCGCTCGCCGCCGCGCCCGCCTCGCGCTCGGCCCGGGCCGCGGTCCGCCGTGCGGCCGCCACCACCAGCGGCGCATTGAGCACGGCCAGCGACTGCTGGGGCACGGTCGTCCGCGGCCGGACATGCACGGCCGTGTCGGGACTGGCGACGTCGAACACCCGCAGCACGCCGGGCACGTCCTGGCGGTCGAGCCGTCCGTAGACCGACCGGGCGTGCATCGAGCCCTCCACGAGCGGGTCGATGCCCGGGCCACCGCGATGCCCGCGATCGAGCGCCCCTGCCGCGGCGAGCAGGCTGTCCCGCCAGGCTTCCCAATCGAGTCGCCGGCGGAAGGCCCGGGCGAAGTGCCGGTTGTCGGGGTCGCGTTCGGCCTGCTCGGGCAGCACCGTGGCCGACTGCCGCCAGGAGCGGCTCGTGACGATCTCGCGGTGCAGCCAGCGCAGACTCTGCCGCCCCTCGTCGAGGAACCGCCGTGCGAGGTCGTCGAGCAGTTCTGGATGGGTCGCCGGCTCACCGCGCAGCCCGAAGTCGCCCGGCGTCTCGACGAGCCCGCGGCCGAAGTGATGCGTCCAGGCCCAGTTGACGATCACCCGCGCCGCGAGCGGGTTGTCGGCGGCGACGATCGCCCGGGCCAGGTCGAGGCGGCCGCTCGAGCCGCGATCGACGCCACCGCCCCCGAGCAGGCCCGGCAGCCGCCGCTCGACCTTCCCGCCCGGCCGTCCGGGATTGCCGCGGAGCAGGATCTGGCTATCGACCGGCTTGTCGGCATCGACGAGCACCATCGCCCGCGGCGGTCCGCCGGCCGCCTCCGCCTGATGCTTGGTGATCGCCATCTTCCGTTTCCGATGCTCGGTCTGCTCCGCGCGGGTCGCGACCCGTAGCACCTCGCCCCGAGGCACGACCAGCGGGCTGCCCTCGACGCCGAAGAGCTTGCGCAGCGTCGCCAGCGGCGCCGGTTCGTCCGCTGCCGCCGCGACGCCGCCCGCGAACTCGGGCGCCACCCGGGCCGCGAGCCGGCCGTAGACCTCGGCGAGCCCGCGGAGAGCCGTCGGCCGCGCCGATGCGAGCTCCTCCGCCACGAGCGGGTGGAGCTGCGCCGCATCCACGCTGGCGACCGCCGCGGCGACCTCGGCATCGGACTTGCCACGGGCCGCGGCCCACGGCCCGAGGATCGGGTGCGCCGGGGTGGCTTTCTCGAGGAGCCGGCCCAAGCGGTCGAGCACGAGCTGCTCGATCTCATAGCCGTCGGCCAGGCGGGGTGGTCGCTTGTCGGCGCCCCGGGGCGTGGGCCGGGCGATCTCGGAAAAATAGTCGGCGGCATGGGCCACCGCCTCGCGGACGGCACGAGCATGGATGGCGGACGTGTGCTCCTCGACGGCGGTCGTGAGCTCGGCGAGCTTCTTCTGGAAGGCCTCGGCCTCCGGGCCGGTCGGGTCCGGGCCGATGATGGGCAGTTCCTCCGGGATCCGGCTGCTCGCGAAGATGCCGTGGAGCGCGTAGTAGTCGGCCATCGACACCGGCTCGTACTTGTGGTCGTGGCAGCGGCCGCAGGCGACGGTGAGGCCGAGGAGCCCGCGGGTCACCAGGTCGATGCGGTCGTCGATGATGTCGTGGGTGTTGCCGAGGAACGTCCGCCCGACGGTGAGGAAGCCGAGCGCCGCGAGGTCGGTCGGCGGCACCGGCGGCTCGATCCGATCGGCGGCGATTTGCAGCGTGACGAACTGGTCGTAAGGCAGATCGCGGTGCAGGGCGTCGATCACCCAGTCGCGGTAGGTCCAGGCGAACGGATACCGCGGGTCCTGGTTGTCGAAGGCATAGCCCATCGTGTCCGCGTAGCGGGCGAGGTCGAGCCATTTTCGCGCCCAGTGTTCGGCGTGCTCGCGGGAGGCGAGCAAACGATCGACCGCTGCGCGAAACGCCCGCTCGGCGGCCTCCGGCCCCGCAGCCGATTCCGCGCAGAAGGCGTCGGCCTCGGCGGCCTGCGGCGGCAGCCCCGTGAGGTCGTACGCGAGCCGCCGATAGAGCTCGCGGGGCGGCGCCTGCGCCGCGGGCTCGAGGCCCGCCGCGGCGATCCGGGCACCCACGAAGCGGTCGATCGGCGTTGCCGACCAGTCGGCCCGGAGCGACTCCGGGAACGACCCTGGAAGCTCGGGCGCGGCGTGCCGTTGCGGCGGCGCAAATGCCCAGTGGCCGGCGAGCGCCTCCTCGAGCCGCGCTTCGAGGGAGGCTGCCGGGCTCGTCGCCGCAGCGGCATCCATCTCGCCGCCGGGACCGCTCCAGGGCGCCCCGGCGGCGACCCAGGTCTCGAGTGCGGCGATCTCGTCGGGCGCGAGCTTGCCGTCGGGCGGCATTGCGACGTCGCCGGTGTGTCGGACGGCGGCGAGCAGCTTGCTCGCAGCGGCGTCGCCCGGCACGACCACGGGCCCAGCATCGCCGCCGGCGAGCATGGACCGACGGCTGTCGAGCCGCAGCCCCGCCTCGGCGATCCGGTCGCCGTGGCAGGATTGGCACTTCGCCACCAGGAGCGGCCGCACCCGCGACTCGAAGAAGACTTCGCCATCCTTGGCGGCCGCGTCGGCGGCGAACGCCTGCCCGCCCGCGAACGCCAGGCCGACGAGGATCCCGCCGGCGAGCGAGCGCCGCGGAAGACCGGGAAGGCGAAAGCTCTGCGGCGATGCCATGGATGCACGAACCCTCGAGCCGCGGTGCGACAGCCCCGCCCTCCCTATTCTATTCGGCCGAAATGGGCGGCGACATCCGCCGCCCGGGCTGAACAGCCGGCCCGCGCTGCGGTTCCCGGGGCCGGCCCGTAAAATGGAGGGCTCGGAGGATGCCGCGCCCGTCGCCGCGGCAGCCCGATGGCCGGCGGGATGCGGCCCCTGGGCCAGTCGTGCCGATGCCCGAACGCCAGCTCACGTCGCTCCCGCACGGCCACGTGCTCACGAACACGGGCGTCTGGTCGGCCGACGCGCGGTGGATCGTCTACGACGTGCGGACCACCCCCGACGGCTCCGTCTTCGACGGCACGCGAATCGAGCGGGTGGAGGTCGACACGGGCCGCGTGGAGGTCCTCTTTGAGTCGCGGCATGGCGCCTGCTGCGGCGTCGTCACCGCGAGCCCCGTGGACGACCGCGTGGTCTTCATCCTCGGTCCCGAGCGGCCGTCGCCCGAGTGGCAGTACGGTCCGGCTCGTCGCCAGGGGGTCGTCGTGCGGGCCGCCCGTCCCGGCGTGATCGAACCGCTCGACGCCCGCGACCTCGTGGCTCCGTTCACGCCCGGCGCGCTCCGCGGCGGCAGCCACGTGCACGTCTTCAGTGCCGACGGCAGGCTCGTGAGCTTCACCTATGAAGACGCGGTGCTCGATGCGCCAGCCGCCGACGGTGCGGATCCGTCCGTGCCGCGCGAAAAAAATCTTCGCGGCATCGGGGTGAGCGTGTGCGACAGGCCGGTGCGGGTGCCGCCGACGCACCCACGGAATCATGACGGCACGGCCTTCACGGTGCTCGTCACCCGGCTCACCGACGATCCGCGGCCGGGCAGCGACGAGATCTCGCGAGCGGTCGAGGAAGCCTGGATCGGGATGCGGGGCTATCGCCGCGCCGACGGCTCCTGGCAGCGATACGCGCTCGCGTTTCAAGGGAGCGTGGTCGCGGCCTCCGGCGGGCTCGTGCGTGAGGTCTTCGTCTGCGACCTTCCCGATGATCCGGCCGGGCTCATGGAGCAGGGCGCCGCTCCGCTCGCCGGCACGCCGACCTCCCGCCCTGCGCCGCCGCGCGGTGTCGTGCAGCGCAGGGTCACGTTCATGGCCTCGGCCGCGCATGCGGGGCTCGTGAGGCATCCGGGCATCGACGGCCCGCGGCACTGGCTGCGGTCGAGCCCCGACGGCGGGCGGATCGCATTTCTCGCCCGCCATGACGACGGCGTCGTGCGGCTGTTCACGGTGAGCCCGGCGGGAGGCGAGCCGGTGGCCGTGACCCGCGACTCGTGGGACGTGGCGAGCGCCTTCTCTTGGAGCCCCTGCGGCGGGCGGATCGCCTGCGTCGGCGACGGGAGCGTGCAGCTGATCGACGTGGCCGACGGCACCGCGCGGCGGCTCACCGCCCCGGGAGCGAGCCCGCTGCGGCCCGAGGCATGCGTCTTCGCGCCGGACGGCCGGCGGATCGCGGTGGTGCGAGCGGTGGGCGGCACGGGCGTCGACGGCCGCGCATGGAACCAGATCTGCGTGGTCGACGTGCCGGAGTGATGCAACGCACGGCCCGACTCCGCGGTCGCGGTGCCCGCCGAACGACCTTGCGGGATGCCGCCAAAGCCGTCGATACTCTGCACTGACCGTTCGCTTGCCCGCCTCCTTTCTCGACCTTCCGAGCGCCCATGCCCACCGTCCGCTTTGCCGATCAGACCGTCCGCGAGTTTCCCCCTGGCAGCCGCGTCGCCGACGTGGTCGCCGCCGGCGGCCCCGGCACACCACCCAAGAAGAAGCCGGCGGTCGCGGCGGTGTTGGGCGGCAAGGCGGTGGGGCTCGATGCGCCGTTGCCGGCCGAGGGGGAGACGACGCTCGAGTGGCTCTCCGCCGGTGACCCGCGGGCCCTGCCCGTGATGCGGCACTCCGCGGCCCACGTCATGGCCCGCGCGGTGATGCGGCTCTTCCCCGACGTCGAGTTGGCCTTCGGGCCGACCGTCGGCGAGGGCTTTTATTACGACATGCGGGCCGGCCGGCCGATCACCGACGAGGACCTGCCGCGGATCGAGGAGGAGATGCGGCGGATCATCGCCGCCGACGAGGCCTTCGAGCGGGTGGAGGTGCCGCGGGAGAAGGCGCTCGAGATCGTGCGGGATCTCAAGCAGCCGCTCAAGGTCGAGCACATCGAGACGGGCCTGGCCGAGCATCCGACGCTCTCCTTCTACAGACAGGGGGAGTTTGTCGACCTCTGCCGCGGCCCCCACGTGCCGAGCCCCGGCTGCATCGGCGCCTTCAAGCTCACGAACATCGCCGGCGCCTACTGGAAGGGGGACGCCAACAACGCCCAGCTCCAGCGGCTCTACGGCACCGCCTGGTTCACGCAGGCCGATCTCGACGCCCACCTGGCGGCGCTGGAAGAGGCCCGCAAGCGCGACCATCGCGTGCTCGGCAAGCAGCTCGATCTGTTCACGACGAGCCCGCTCGTCGGCTCGGGGCTCGTGCTCTGGATGCCGAAAGGGGCGACGCTGCGGGGCGTGCTCGAGTCGTTCGTCCGTGAGGAGCTCGCGGCGCGGGGCTACCAGCCGGTCTACACGCCCCACATCGGCAAGGTCGATCTCTACAAGATCTCCGGCCACTATCCCTACTACGCCGACAGCCAGTTCAAGCCGATCGCGATGAGCGACGATGAGCAGTACCTGCTCAAGCCGATGAACTGCCCGCACCACACGATGATCTACAAGGCCCGGCCGCGGAGCTACAAGGAGCTGCCGCTGCGACTCGCCGAGTTCGGCACCGTCTACCGCTACGAGCAGTCGGGCGAGCTCGGCGGCATGACGCGGGTCCGCGGCTTTACTCAAGACGACGCCCACATCTTCTGCACCCACGAGCAGGTGGAGCAGGAGGTCGAGGGCTGCATCGACTTCACGCTGAAAGTGCTCGAGAGCCTCGCCTTCGACAACTTCCGCGTCCGGCTCGGCTTCCGCGATCCCAAGAGCGACAAGTACGTCGGCCCGCCGGCGCGATGGGACGAGGCCGAGGCGGCGATTGAGCGGGTCGCCCGGCGGATGAACCTGCCGGGCTGCGAGCCCGAGCCGGGCGAGGCGGCCTTCTACGGCCCGAAGATCGACTTCGTCGTCCACGACTCGCTCGGCCGCGAGTGGCAGCTCGGCACGGTGCAGCTCGACTACAACCTCCCGAGCCAGGAACGGTTCGACCTCGAGTACATCGGGGCCGACAACGCGCGGCACCAGCCGGTGATGATCCACCGGGCGCCCCTGGGCAGCATGGAGCGGTTCGTGGGGGTGCTCATCGAGCACTTCGCCGGCGCCTTCCCGCTCTGGCTGGCGCCCGAGCAGGTCCGTGTCCTGCCGGTGAGCGAGAAGAGCGAGGCGTATGCGAAGAGCGTGCAGGCCAAGCTCGAAGCCGCCGGCCTGCGAACCGGCATCGACCTGGCCGCCGAGAAGCTCGGCGCGAAGGTGCGGACGGCGCAGCTCGACATGATCCCCGTGATGGTCGTCTGCGGGCCGCGGGACGAGGCGGCCGGGACGGTCAGCCTCCGCGACCGCGTCGATGGCGACTTGGGTGCGATGCCGCTCGAGGCCGCTCTTGAACGGCTGCGGGACGAGAATGCCCGCCGCGCGGTCCGCCACAAGCCGAAGCCCTTGGCCGTGGCGACCGCCGCGACGACCGACGGCGAGGACTATTAGCCCGTGCCCCGCTTCGCGCTGCTCGAGCACACGGGAGCGCCCGACGATCCCGTGGGTCGCCATTTCGACCTACTCCTGGAGTCGGGCGCGGACTGCCGCACCTGGAGGCTCGCGGCGGTGCCCGAGTCGGGCGGCGCGGCCGTGGCGGCCGTCGCGATCGCGCCGCACAGGCGCGCCTGGCTCGACCACGAGTCGGGGCCGGTCTCCGGCGGCCGCGGCTTTGCGCGGCGGGTCGACGGGGGCACGTTCACAGGCGTCCTTCCGGCCGACGATGCAGTCGGATCCGCGCAGCCGATTGCGATCGGAGTCGACGGGCAGGTGCTCTCGGGTCGGCTGACGCTCGAGCCGGTCGCCGCTGGCTGGGCGATCCGGCTGGGTTGATCCGCCCGAGTCACGCTCTCGGGGCCGCCCGGTGTGAGCGTCAGGGTGCGTCGGGAAGGTTTTCGAGGTCGAGCAAATCCTTGGGCCGGCCGGCGGCCTTCTTCATGCGGCGGAGCCAGGCGAGGGAGGCAAAACGCACGCCATCGAGGCTCACCGCGGTCTCCCAGACCGTCGCCGCCGGTTCGTCGGGATAGCCAGGAACGTAGTCGAAGAGATCGAGAAAGCCCGCCGATGTGCAGAGCATCATCAGCCGTTCCGACCGGATGAAGCCGGCCGTGACGGGATGGAGCCGTTCGATCCCGGTCGCCGGATCGATCTCGCTGCCGATGAAATGGGCATCGATTTCGTGGAGGGCCCGGAGCAGATTCCCCTCGGCCTCCGGGCTGCGGATCCAAAGCACGTCCGTATCTTCCGTGGCGCGAAGCAGGCCGTGCACGTTCACGGCATGCCCGCCGATCACGACGAACGGCACACCATGCCGGGAGAGCACCTCGAACAATCGCTGATCAGGCACCATCCGTGCGTCGCTCCCGAGTCCGACCGATCGAGCGGGCTTTGAAATTGCGCCGCCGGAAATGGTCCAGGCCCTCCGGGTGACGCTGGAGCACGGCCCACGCTTCGTCGATTAGGTGTTGCATCGCCGCCAGTCGCTCGCCGGGCGACAGGTCGCGGGTCCGCGCCCGCTGCAGACGATCCCGCGCGGAAAGATTCGTGACGGGCGGATGCGCGGGACGTTCGATCATCCCCTCAGTCTACGCTCGACAGCCCCCCCCGTCACGGCCGCTTCAGGTGCTTGTCGAAGAAAGCCAGCACCGGCGTCTTCACGTCGAACGGCTCGTAGTCGAGGTCGAACGTGTGCGGCGCGTCGGGGATCACGATCAGTTCATGCTCCACGCCGCCGGCGGCGAGGGCCTTGGCGAGTGTCTCGCTCTGGCTCAGGTGCACCGTCTTATCGGCCGTGCCGTGGACGAGCAGCATCGGTGCGTCGCCCTTGTCGGCATAGTGGATGGGCGACGCGCGGCGGTACGACTCGGGATCCTCCTCACGCGTCTGGAGAAACATCTTCATGTCGTGGTAGTTCGGCAGATCGACCGCCCCGTAGAAGTCGACCGCGCACTGCACCCGCGTGGAGATCGAGGCGTCGCCGTCGGGCGGCTCGAGACCATCGGCCGGGCCGGTGAGGGCCAGCATCGAGGACAGGTTGCCCCCGGCCGAGCAGCCGATCGCGCCGACGCGGTCGGGGTCGATGCCGAGGCGGACGGCGTTGGTCCGCAGCCAGCGCACCGCGGTCTTGGCGTCGTACAGGCTCTGCGGCCAGGTCGGCGACTTCACCCCCTTGTTCCAGAGCCGGTAGTCGATGCTCATCGCGACGTAGCCGTGCCGGACCAGGTTCGACGCGATGTTGATCTCCCGGCGCCGATCCTTGTCGCCGTCGTTGAAGCCGCCGCCATGGATGACGATCACCGCCGGCAGCCGGGCGCCGGGGACGATCGTCTTGGGAAAGTAGAGGTCGGCCTTCTGCGTGCGGTCGGCAGGCAGGTATGCCACGTCCCGCTCGACCCGCACATCGTCGGGGAAGACCACGACCCGTTCCTTCTTGGGCTTCGTGGCGCCGGAGGGGGTCGCTGGCTCGCCGGCCGGTGCCTGAGGGGGCGGCAACCCCACGGCCGCCACGATCAGGGCGGTGCGGGCCACGAGCGCGGGCCGGAGCAAGACGCGGCCAAGAAGGCCGAGGCGGCCGGTCATCGGCGGGTCTCCTGGTGCCGGGGTGTCGTGGGCACTCGGGCCGCGTCGAGCGCGGCGACGATGCCGTGGACGCGCCGGTTGAACGGCCGCATCTCGTCGAGCATCGCGGTCCAGGGCTCGTAGCCGGCCGTGACGAGGCCCTTGTTCGAGTCTCGGTTCGAGGGATCGACCTTCGGGTCGCGCGGGTCGTTGTCGGCATAGCGATGCCAGAACCAGCCGACACAGTGCCGCGACCGCAGGAGCCCGAGGGCGAAGTTCTGATAGAAGCGGCCGCGATCCTGCTGCGTCTTCACGAGCCAGCCGGCCCCGCTCGTGTTGCCCAAGCCGCTGTCGACACCCTTGGCGTAGTGCTCGGTCACCATGAAGGGCCGGCCCGACTCCTTGGCCCACATCGCCATCTGCGCCGCGTCGGGCGTCCAGGCGCGGTAGTAGTTCACGCTCACGATGTCGCAGTGGCGGCCGCACGCCCGGTACACCTCGGGCAGGTCGAAGACGATCTCGTGGAGCCGCGGCCCCAGGAAGAGGTGGCCGGGATCGTGCCGGCGGATGGCCGCAGCGACGATCGACAGGTAGCGGTCGAGGGCAAACTCCAGAAAGCCCCGCCGGTCGGCGTCGGTGACGGCCGCGCCGGCCTTGCGACCGGGCCTGGCGTCGAGCCAGCCGCGGGCGGCCACATGGCCGGGGTCGGTCGCTGGCAGCTCGAGATATTTTTCCAGCAGGCCGCGCTTCCAGGGCATCTCGTTGTCGGAGTAGTGGCCGAGCAGCCACGGATCGTCGCGACCGTCCGCGAGCTGCCGGGCATGGTCGGCACAGAACGCGGGGAACTCGGGGTCGAAGATGAACGGGCAGTCGTTCGGATAGCCGACGTGGCCCGCCTGCATGAACGTGCCGCCCCGCTTCTTGCCGTAGGCGGACATGAACCCCCAGAGCCGCGTCTGCACGAGCGGCGGATCGACGGCCCGGAGCGCGTCGTGATTCGACCAGGCGCCGGCGGTATTGAAGCCCAGCTCGCGGAGCCAGGTCGTCGTCTCGCGGGCCCAGGCCGGCTCGCCGCCGAACCGCGCGGCCAGAGCCTTGCGGCCCGCGGTCGTGGTCGTCGTGGTGATCGAGTTCACCCCCTGCGCCAGAAAAAAGCCGCCGTCGGGATCGACGAGCCACCAGCGGCCTCGCATCTGCTCGAGGCGGAAGAAGCCGGACGCCCGTTCGGCGCCGGGGCCGATGCCGCCGAACCGGTCGAGCGGACCATCGTCTGGAATGGCCGGCAGATCGGCGAGCGTGAGCGTCGTCCGCGGCGCGAACTCCTTCCCGGGCCGCGTCGCCGCCTCGACCGTGAGGCCGGTCGCGACCCTCCGCGACTCTGCACCCGTGCCAACGGCCGCCGCACCGAGCGACAGTGTGGCAGCGGCCAGCAGCCGCCGCCGCTGGATCATCGGGCCGACGGCCTCAGTCCCGGGCCGCGTCATGATCCGCTCCCGGCAGTTCGACGAGCGGCCCCGCCGCGATGCCGTACATGTTGTAGCCCTCGCGACCATCGGGCACTTCCACGGCGCCGAGCGTCACCGTCGTGGGCATCGGGACGGCGCGGGCCCACACCGAAAAGATCGTGTCGATGCTCGCGCCCGGCCCGACGTCCGTCCGCCGCGACGGCACGAACCGGTTCTTCGCCTCGTCCAAGCCGATGTCGTGGCCGGTGTCGACGAAGTCGCGCCGCAGCCAGTCGGGCACTGGAAGGCTGTCGCTGTAGAGAACATAGAGCGTGGCAGGCCGCTTGAGCTCGACCGAGACGTGTAGGGAGTCGGCGAACTTGTCGTCGTTGTAGGGCATGATGTAGTCGATGCCCCGCAGGAACGCGGGGATTCCCGCCGCCGTCGCGCCGTTCCACTGATGGTTGCGATCGACGAAGGCCTGGGCGTCTTCCCGCAGGCCGCCGCGGACGATGCGGTAGAACTTGCGGCTGCGTGCGTCGCCGTTGTCGTCGTCCACGCGCCCGATGACGGCCGGGCCCGGCTCGGCCATCATCGGGCGAGCGGCGCTCGGGTAGCGGTCGCTCGGGATGGCCACCACCCGCCGCAGGCTGCCGTCCGGCGCCACTCGCAGTGCCTCTCCCTGCCGCAGCCGCCGCTGGGCGCCGGCCATCGTGGCATCGCTGCCGACCGACAGGTCGACGAGCCCCTTGAAGACCGCCACCTCGGTCGCCCCGCAGGCCGAGACGTCGATCCCGAACTCCGTGCCCAGGTCGATCACCCGGGCGGTGGGCGTCTCGATCGTGAAGCCGCGGCCGTTCTTGCCGACCCGCGCCGCGATGGCACCGAGCCGGGCGACGGCGTAGTCGGCGGCGCGAACCTCGAACTCCGCCGGCCCGCGGACCCGCACCTCGACGCCGGCGTCGAACACGACCTCCACTTCGCCGCTGTCGAACCGTAGCACCTCCCCCGCGGAGAGCCGCATCAAGTCCGCGCGGTCGTCGTCGTCGACCCAGACCACGTCGGCCGTCCGCATCAGCGTGGCGACGCCATAGCGGTCCGCGACGGCCGCTCCGCCGGCGGGGGGCGTCGCCAGGGTGGCGGCCGTGTCGGACGCGGCAGGGGCGAAGTGGGATCGGGAAGCCAGGTGCACGAGGAACACCGCGACGGCGATCGAGGCCGCCGCGAGCACCACCATGGGCCACATCCGCGTTGATCGCCCCGGCCGCCCGGCCGGGGCCGGCGGTGCGCTGCGCGTGGAAAGGTCGTCGAGCAGTTCGGAGGCGGGAGCATGGTGCTGCCAGCGCAGCACCGCCGTGTCATGCATGTAGGCGACGTAGATCCGGCGTGCCTCGGGCGAGCCGGCCACGAGCCGCTCGAGCCGCTCGCGGTCGGAGGTCGCCGCGGTGCCGTCGAGGATCCGGGTGGCCAGATCGTGGACCTCGGCCAGCACCAGGTGGGTGTCGGCGCTCATGGGCCGCGCTCCCCGGCGAGCCGCCGTTCGATGCAGGCATGGAGGGCCAGGCGCGCCCGCTGCAGCGACTTGTAGACCGCCTCCGTCGACCGCCGCAGTCCCGCGGCGACGTCGCGGATGGTGGTGTCGCAGCCGTAGCAGCGGGCCAGCAGGTCGCGGCTCTTCTCGGGCAAGAGTTGCAGACAGGCGGCAAGGGCCGCCCGCCGTTCGTCTTCGCAGGAGTCATCGGCGGCCGCCGCGGCTGCGAGAGATGCGAGGCACTCGTCATCGAAGACCAGACGGGAGCGATCCCGCTTCCTCCGCCAGGTGAGGACTTGGTAGTGTGCCACGCGGACGGCCCAGGCCCCGAAGTTCGTGCCGGGCTCGAAACGGTCGAACTCCTCCCAGAGGCGGACGTTCGTCTCTTGGAGGATCTCGTCGGCGTCGTTCCAGTTGGGCACCAGCCGCAGGATGTACCCGTAGACCAGCCGCTCGTGCTGCGTCAGCAGCCGCACGAAGAGCTGTTGCGAGTCGTCGAACGCCATCGGGTCTTGCACGTCCTTCGGCGAGTTCTCTGGCAGACGACCCCGGGGCCGGGGCAGGTCGATCAGGTCGGAAAGAGGGCGACGACTTGCGGTCGCCGGGGCGGACGAGCGGTCCGGCCCATCACTACTAGAGGGCGGAAACCGGCTCTTGTGGACACGGGAAGGGCCTTTTTCCGCCCTCCTCGCGACGGCCTCACGATTCCCGCAGGCCTGTCGACCGGCAGATGTCCAGTTTCCGGAATCTTCGCCCTTATATCCTCAGGAGGCGGGCTCACGCGATCCTCACGCGGGCTCTGGCGGCCGTGTCGCGTGCCTGCCGTGCGGCCGCGGCGAGGCTGCGGGCGGTTTCCGGATCAGACACCAAGGGGGTGGGACATGGCACGACGGCGGATGGCGGGAGCGGCGGGCTTCACGCTCGTGGAACTCCTGGTCGTGATCGCGATCATCGGCACCTTGGTCGGCATCTTGCTGCCGGCCGTCCAGACCGCCCGTGAATCGGCGCGGCGGTCGACCTGCACGAACAACCTCAAGCAGATCGGCGTCGCGATCCACAACTTCGAGAGCGCCAACAAGGCCTTCCCGGCCGGCCACAAGCACGACTCCGGTGGCAATTCGGCCTGGGGCTGGGGCGTGTACATCCTGCCTTTCCTCGAGCAGCAGGAGATCTTCGACCTGATCAATCCGCTGGCGAACACGCCGAACAGCTCCTGCAGCAACCTGCGGAACAACCCGACCGACCCCCGAGCGCTGGCCCTGCAGCGGAGCCTGCCTGGCTACCGCTGCCCGAGCGATCGCACGAAGGCGCTCAACGACCTGTCGAACTTCGGGAGCCTGCTGCAGATATCGAACAACCACTTCCTGGCGACCTCGAACTACGTCGCCAGCGCCGGCGACGGTCGCTACAACTCCAGCGGCACGACGTTCGGACCGCAAAACGCCAACGACTCCTTCGGTGCCATGCACGGCATGGCGGGCACGCACATCGGCCGCAAGCTCAAGGACTTCACGGACGGCCTCTCGAAGACGTTCCTCGTCGGGGAGCGGTGTGGCGCTGAGTCGGTCGCCGAAGCCCAGGCGGGGAACGGCAGCTACGGTGCGGTGTGGTTCGGCAATGGCGAGTCGCAGAACGGCACGTCGGTGAGCGGCGCCGGTCGGTGCTACGGCCGCACCAATGCGAGCGTGGTGCTCAACGAGTTCGCCACCGCCGGCCAGAACGGCAAGTTTTTCAACAGCGCCCACACCGGCGGCGTGATGTTCGTGGACTGTGACGGGTCGGTGGGATTCATGGGCGACGACACTCCGCCCGACGTGCTCAAGGCCCTTGGCAACCGTTTGGATGGTGGGCCGTGAGCGTCGCCCGGTCAGCGGAAAGAAAGCCGTCGGTCAACGTGCGATCGCGGGCACGCCGCTTGACGATCATGGCAGCTGCCCTGCTCGTGGCGGCGGGATGCAGTCCGCGGGTCGAATCGGTGACGGGCATCGTGTCTCTCAATGGCAAGCCCCAGGGCGGAATCAAGCTGCTCTTCGAGCCGAAGTCGGCCAAGGGGAAGCGGGCGATGGCGGTGACCGGTTCCGACGGCCGGTTCTCGCTCCACCGGCAGGGCATGGGCAACCGTGCGGGAGCGATCGTCGGCGACTATGTCGTGCGGGTGTACGCCGCCGACGTCGATGATCCGGATGCGGCGCCCGTCATCCCCGAACGGTACGCACGGGGTTCGGCGCTCGAGTTCGCGGTGAAGCCCGGTCAGCCGAACTCGTTCGAGATCAACCTCGAGTCGCCCTGAGCCGCGTTTCGGCCGCGTGGTAGTGGGACCCTCGGGCCTTGGCTCTGCGGCTGGAGTGCGGTTTTTCAGCTGCGGCGGGGGCCGCGTCCTGCCCCGGGGCGGGCTGTTCGTATGATGGGGCCGGTGGGCAACCCGCCCGCCGTCTCCTCCAGGAACACCCCGATGAAGCCCCGTGAAGTCCTCGCGCTGTGCCGCGAGAGGGAAGTGAAGGCGGTCGACCTGCGGTTCGCCGATTTCCTCGGCGCCTGGCAGCACTTCACGATTCCCGTCGGCAAGCTCGAGGAGGGGACGTTCGAGGATGGCCTCGGCTTCGATGGCTCGAGCATCCGCGGCTGGCAGGCGATCAACGAGAGCGACATGCTGCTCGTGCCAGTGCCCGACTCGGCCTTCGTCGATCCTTTTGCGCAGATCCCCACGCTCGTGATGGTCGCGAACGTGCAGGACCCGATCACGCGTGAGGACTATTCCCGCGACCCGCGGAACGTCGCCCGCAAGGCGGCCAACTATCTCAAGAGCACCGGCATCGCCGACACCTGCTTCATCGGTCCGGAGGCGGAGTTTTTCGTGTTCGACGACGTCCGCTTCGACCAAAACTCCCACGAGGGCTACTTCCATCTCGACTCCGCCGAGGCCGAATGGACACGCGGCCGCGCCGAGGAGCCGAACCTCGGCTACAAGCTGCGGCACAAGGAGGGCTACTTTCCCTGCCCTCCCGCCGACCAGCTGATGGACCTTCGCAACGAGATGATGCAGACGATGATCCAGTGCGGGATCGACGTCGAGGCACAGCATCACGAGGTGGCGACCGCGGGGCAGTGCGAGATCGACATGCGGTTCCAGGAGCTGGTGCGGATGGCCGACCAGATGTGCCTCTACAAGTACGTCGTGCGGAACGTCGCCCGCCGGGCCGGCAAGACCGTGACCTTCATGCCGAAGCCGATCTTCGGCGACAACGGCTCCGGCATGCACACGCACATCTCGCTCTGGAAGGACGGCCACCCGCTGTTCGCCGGCTCGGGCTACGCGGGCCTGTCGGAGATGGCGCTACACGCCATGGGGGGCATCCTGCGGCACGCGCCGGCGCTCCTGGCGCTCACCAACCCCACGACCAACAGCTACAAGCGACTGGTGCCCGGCTACGAGGCGCCGGTGAATCTCGCCTATTCGCAGCGGAACCGTTCGGCCAGCTGCCGCATCCCGATGTATTCGACGAGCCCGCGGACCAAGCGGATCGAGTTCCGCTGCCCCGATCCCACCTGCAATCCCTACCTCTCCTTCGCGGCGATCCTGATGGCCGCGATCGACGGTATCCAGAACAAGCTCCATCCGGGCGAGCCCCTGGACCGTGACATCTACGACATGCCGGCGGCGGAGCTCGCCCAAGTGCCCAAGGCGCCGGGCTCGCTCGACGAGGCGCTCGAAGCCCTCGAGCGGGACAGCGACTTCCTGCTCCGGGGCGACGTTTTCACGGAGGACGTGATCACCACGTGGATCGACTTCAAGCGGAAGCGAGAGATCGACCCGATGCGGCTACGGCCGCACCCGTACGAGTTTTGCCTCTATTTTGATGCATGAGCGACCCTCCCGGCCGCTCATGCGAGCCCGCCTCCGGCGGCAATCAGCGTCGCCTCCTGCGATGCGGTCGTCGCGGCTTGAACTCGGGGTGCTTCGGCGGTTCCCGGCCGCTCATGCCAGTCCACCTTGGGCGCCCGCGCCCCAGCGGGGTCGGATGATCCTTGTCAGCGGGCGAGCGCGGCGGTGACGATGGGCGTCCAGAGGGCGTAGCCCTCGGCCGACAGATGGAGGCCATCGTTGACGAACAGCCGCGGGGCCGGCTTGCCGTCGTCCCCGAGCATCGCTGGCACGATGTCGACGTAGGCGAGCCGTCGATCCCGGGTGCAGAACTCCCGCACCAGCGCGTTCGCCTCGCTCTGGACCCCGTACTGCGTCCACCGCGCGAGGCTCGGTTTGATCGCCACGAAAAGCACCCGGCAGTCGGGCAGGCGCCGGTGCACGGCGGCGACGAAGGCGGCGAAGTCGTCGTGCACCTGTCGGGGTGTGCGGCCGGAATTGATGTCGTTGTCGCCGGCGTAGAAGACGACGGTCCGCGGGGAGTGGACCATCACGAGCCTGTCGGCGAAGTGCGTGCAGGTGGCGATCGTCGACCCGCCGAAGCCCGCATTGATGAACCGCTTGGTCGGAAACGATTCCCGGAGGTTCCAGAGGCGGATGCTGGAGCTGCCGTAGAACACCACGCCCCCCGCCGCGGCGTCGCGGTTCTGCGCCTCGAGCCGGGCCACCGTCTCCTCCCACTTGGCGAACGGGTCGTCGGCGAGCGCCGGGAGGCCGCAGGCTGCGGCCACTGCGACGCAGGAAAGGACCGTGAGGGGCCGGGAGCGCATGCGCGGAAGGCTCCGAATGGTTACCAGCAGGTCTTGCCGCCGTTGACGGCGATCGTCTGCCCCGTCACGAAGCCGGCCTCGTCGCTGGCGAAGTAGACCGCCGCCGCACCCACGTCCTCCGGCTTGCCCCAGCGACCCATCGGGATCGAGGAGAAGTAGGTGTCCTTGTCGCTCTGGGGATCGTTCTTGTGCCGCTCCACGAGAATCCAGCCGGGGGCGATCATGTTGACCGTGACGCCGAAGGGGGCGAGTTCGTGGCACATGCTCCGCGACCACCCGGTCTGACCGCCCTTTGCCGCCACGTAGGCGGAGAAGGGAGCGACGCCGAGCAGGAACACCTCGCTCGTGATGTTGATGAAGCGGCCATGCTTGCGAAGCTTCATCCCGGGCAGCGCGCGGCGGGCGAGCAGATAAGGGCTCTTCACGAAGAAGTCATACATCTCCTGGTAGAAGGCCCAGTCATAGTCTTCGATGGGCTTGAGCGGCTGCGCGGGTGTGGCGTTGGCGACGACGATGTCGACCGGCCCGAGCGTTTCCTCGATGGCGGTGAACATCCGGTCGACCGCGGCCTCATCCGTCACGTCGGCCTGGAAGAGCTCGGCGGTGACGCCGGCCGCGCGAAGCTCGGCGAGTGCCTCCTCGGCCCGGGGGCGGGCGTTGGCGTAGTTGACGGCGACCTTGGCGCCGGCGAGGCCGAGGCACTTGGCGGTCGCCTTGCCGAGGCCTGTCGAGGAGCCGGTCACGACCGCGACACGGCCAACGAGCGAGAAGGGAGCGGGCATCGATTCCGGACGTCCTGTGTGGGGCGAAGGGCTTCGCGTGGGGAGGGTGCGTCATGCGCGGCCGATGGGCCCGCGATCACCGGATCGCGGGGGCCCAGGCCTGCGTGAGGTGGTGCATGATACCGGCGATCGCCGCCTGCCGTTTGCTCGATCGTGTCGCGACGATTGTGCAATCCGCCAGCGACGCGGTGAGTGTCCGCTGCTTCACCCGCTCGAGCACCCGGGCGAACCGCTCCTCGACGCCGGCGAGCAGCATACCGTGCACGAAGAGCGTGGTCGGGTTGAAGATGTTGATCACGGCGGCGATCGCGATCGCGAGGTATTCGGTCACCGTGCGGACCTCGTGCTGGAAGTCGGCGGCCCGCTCGCGGAGCAGGGCCGCGACATCGTCGGTGGAGAGCGGGCGGCCGAGCTTTTCCGAGACCAGTCGCACGAGGGCCGAGTCGGTTGCGAGCGTTTCCAGACAGCCCCGGTTGCCGCAGCCGCAGCGGCTGCCGTCGGGGGCGACGGTGACGTGCCCGATTTCGCCCGCCATGCCGCTGTGGCCGGAGAGCACCTCGCCGCCGGTCATCACGCCCAGGCCGAGGCCGGTGCTGACGTCGAGCATGGCGAAGTCGTGCAGGCCGCGAGCGTCGCCGTACATCCGCTCGCTCAGGCAGAGCGCGTCGGTCTCCTGGAGGAGGAAGCAGTCCACGCCCAGCCGCGCGCCGAGATCCCGCGCCGGATTGCGCTTGTCGAGCAGGTGCAGGTTGGGGGAGAAGACGATCTCCGCGAGACGCTCGTTCACGAGGCCCGGCACGCTCACGCCGACGCCGTGCACCTTGCCCCGCACGCCATCGAGGAGCGCCCGGCAGTGCGATTCCATCGCATCGAGGAGCGCGGCGTAGGTCGGCGGCGTGCCGAAGCGGCGGGTCTGTTCCTCGGAGACGAGGCCGTCGAGCCCGGCCGCGACGACGCACGACACCTGCGCGTCGATCACGACGCCGAGCACCGCGGCCGACTCGGCCGCCATCCGCACGAGCATGCCCGGCCGGCCGAGTGTGGGCTCGGGAGGCGCGACTTCCTCGACGAGGCCGCGCTTCAGGAGCGAGTCGACCGCCTTGGAGACGGTGGGCGCCGTGAGGCCCGATGCCCGGGTCAGCGCGGCCCGCGACGACGGGCCCTGTTGCTGGATCACCTCGAGCAACCGCCGCTCGTTGATCCGCCGCAGGAGGGTCGACTCGACCCGGGGCTCGCGATCGGTGGCGGGACCGCTGTCCTGCACGGGCGGCTTGGGCATGCTTGTCTCGGCTCGGAAGCGGACTGCGGCGTCGTGGGGTTTCTTGACACTTATTAAGCGACGCTTAGAATCTCATCATAGCACGGGTCCTCGAGTCTTGCACGGTCCGCCATGGCATCAGCGTTTCGACCGTTCCGCAGTGTCGCCGTTCTGGCCGGGGCCGGAGTGCTCGCGTTGGTGTCGATCGCCACCGCGTGCGGCCAGGAGATCGATTATGCGCGGGAGATCCAGCCGCTCCTGGCGAAGCGGTGCGTCGCCTGCCACGGGCCGGGCACACAGGAGGCGGGCCTGCGGCTCGATGACCGGGCCGCCGCGGTCGCGGCGCTCGGCAGCGGCAAGCACGCGATCGTGCCAGCCGACCCCGAGGCCAGCGAGATTCTCGCCCGCATCACGGCGACCGATCCCGACATCCGCATGCCACCCGAGGGTCCGCCGCTCTCGGACGCCCAGGTCGATCTGCTGCGACGGTGGATCGCCCAGGGCGCCGAGTGGAAGGAGCACTGGGCCTTCCGGCCGCTCGTCCGGCCGGAGGTGCCCGCTGTCGCAGCGTCGAGCCCGATCGACGCCTTCATCCGCGCCGAGTTGTCCCGCCGCAGCCTGCCGGTCCCGCGGCCGGCGGACCGCGCGGCGCTGCTGCGGCGCGTGACCTACGACGTCACCGGCCTGCCGCCGTCGGAGCAGGAGATGCGGGATTTTCTCGCCGATGCCTCTCCTGACGCCTGGGAGCGGGTGGTCGATCGGCTGCTCGCCTCGCCCCACTACGGCGAGCAGTGGGCCCGGCACTGGCTCGACCTCGTCCGCTACGCCGACACCAACTCCTTCGAACGCGACGGCGTCAAGCCGCATGCCTGGCGGTATCGCGACTATTGCGTCCGGTCATTCAACGACGACAAGCCCTATGACAGGTTCGTGATCGAGCAGCTCGCCGGCGACGAACTTCCAGAGCCGTCGAACGACGCCCTGATCGCCACCGGCTACTACCGCCTCGGCCTCTGGGACGACGAGCCGGCCGACCGGCTGCAGTTTCGCTACGACTGGCTCGACGACATCGTGGCGACGACGGGCCAGGTCTTCCTGGGGCTCACCATCAACTGCGCGCGGTGCCACGACCACAAGATCGACCCGCTGCCGCAGCGGGACTACTACTCGCTGTTGGCCTTCTTTCACAACATCACGCCGATGGCCAACGGCGGCGACCAGATCGAGAGGCCGATCTTCACCGACGCGGCGGCGGAGGCGGACCATGAGCGGCGGATCGCCGACCTCGCGCGGCGGCGAAACGACGCGCAGCGGGAGGTCACGGCGATCGAGCAGCGCTTCCGGGCCGCCTACGCCCGGCAGCAGCCGGTGACGGCCGGCGGCGACCTCGACGACCTCGAGTTCCGGTTCTATCGGGACACCTGGAAGACCCTCCCCGACTTCGACCAGCTCAAGCCCGAGGACGTGGGCGAGGTGCCGGCGAACCTCTTCGACATCACCGTGGCGCCGTCGCTGCGGCCCGACAGCTTCGGCTACGTCTTCACCGGGTTCCTGAAGGTGCCCGAGGCGGCCGCCTACACGTTCACGCTCGATTCCGACGACGGCAGCCGGCTCACGATCGACGGGAAAAAGATCCTCGAATACGACGGCATCCACGGCACGGGCGAGCCGCGGACCGCGACGGTCGAACTGCCCGCCGGCCGGTTGCCGATCCGGCTCGACTACTTCCAGTGGCTGCACGGCAAGGGCCTGGCGCTCTCTTGGGCCGGTCCGGGATTCGCGGCGCGGTCGTTGGCGGCGGCGGGACAGGCGGGCGACGAGGAGAAGGTGAAGGTCGCGGACCTGATCCGCAAGCACGGCGAGCGGGTCTTGGGTCCGGAAGGGAAACGCGAGTACGACGCGAAGGCGAAGACGCTCGAGCGGCTCAAGAAGGAGCAGGTGCCGGTCGACAAGGCGCTCGTGGTCACCGAGCACGGCGCGACCGCGCCGGAGACCTTCGTCTTCTACCGCGGCAATCCCCACAGTGAGCCCAGACCAGAGAACCGGGTCGCGCCGGCGTTTCCCGCGGTGCTCGGGGCTCCGGCGCCCGTCATCCCGACGCCTCCGTCAGGCGCGAAGTCATCCGGCCGGCGGACCGCCCTGGCCCGCTGGCTCACGGCACCGGAGAATCCGCTCACGGCCCGCGTGATGGCCAACCGGATCTGGCAGCACCACTTCGGCCGCGGCCTGGTCCGCAGCCCCAACAACTTCGGCTTCGCGGGCGACCCGCCGACCCACCCGGAACTGCTCGACTGGCTGGCATCGGAGCTCGTCGCCGGGGGATGGCGACTCAAGGCCCTCCACAAGCGGATCCTCATGTCGGAGGCCTACCGGGCCGCATCCACCGCCGATCCGGCGGCCCTGGCGAAGGATCCGCTCAACGACACCTTCTGGCGGTTCGACATGCGGCGGCTCTCGGCCGAGGAGGTGCGGGACTCGATCCATGTGGCCAGCGGCGCGTTCAACCCGAAGATGTTCGGTCCTGGCGTCTATCCCGAGATTCCCAAGGACGTGATGGCCGGCCAATCGGTGCCGGGCAAGGGCTGGGGAAGTTCACCGCCCGAGGAACAGGCCCGTCGCAGCCTCTACGCCCACGTGAAGCGATCGCTGCTCGTGCCGCTTCTCGCCGACTTCGATCTCGCCGACACCGACGCGAGCTGCCCCGTCCGGTTCGTCACCACGCAGCCGGCGCAGGCGCTCGGCATGATGAACGGCGCGTTCCTCCACGCCCAGGCCCGCGTCTTCGCCGAACGGGTGCGGCGCGAGGTGCAGGCCCGCCAGACCGAGGCCCTCGCCGCGGATGCCGAACTGGCGGCCCGCGTCCGCCGCGCCATCGAGATCGCGCTCGTGCGACCGGCCACCGACGAGGAGGTGGCCCGGGGCGTCGCGCTCGTCGACCGCATCGAGGAACAGGATGGCGTGGGGCCCAGCCGGGCCTTCGAGCTCTATTGCCTCATGGTCCTGAACCTCAACGAGTTCGCGTACCTGGATTGACTTGTCCCGCCCCCGGCGGATGGAGGAGCGCATGGCCACGCACGACCAGCTTCGACGCGGATCGTTCTGCGGCCGCACCCGGCGGGAGTTCTTCTGGGAGGCGGGCGCGTCGTTCACGGGACTCGCGCTCTCCGGGCTGCTCGACCAGGGGTTTTTCTCCCGGCAGGCCCGGGCCGCCACCGGCGCCCCGTTCGCGAACCCGCTGGCCGCCAAGCCGCCGATGTTCGCCCCCAAGGCGAAGAGCGTGATCTTCCTCTTCATGTACGGGGGGCCGAGCCAGGTCGACACCTTCGACTACAAGCCGGCGCTCTATCCGCTCGACGGCAAGACGATCAAGGTGAAGACGAAGGGCCGCGGCGGCGAGCGGAGCGAGAGCCGGGCCGTGGGCCCGAAGTGGAACTTTTCACAGTACGGGCAGTGCGGCAAGTGGGTGAGCGACCTGTTTCCCCACATCGCCACCCACGTCGACGACATCGCCTTCATCCATTCGATGACGGCCGATTCGCCGATCCATGGCTCCGCGATGCTGCAGATGAACTCCGGCAAGATCCAGTCGGGCGCGCCCTGCCTGGGCTCCTGGGTGAACTACGGTCTCGGCAGCGTGAACGAAAATCTCCCCGGCTTCGTCGTCATGCTCGACCCGACCGGCGGGCCGATCTCGGGCGCGAAGAACTGGTCGAGCGGCTACATGCCCGCGACCTACCAGGGCACGATCCTGCGGAGCAAGGGAGCGCCGATCCTCGACCTGGCGCCGCCGGACGACATGCCGCTCGAGGCCCAGCGGGCCATGCTCGACGCCCTCCGCGACGCCAACACCGCCCATCTGCTCTCCCGCGGCGACAACAGCGAACTCGCCGCGCGGATCGCGTCCTACGAGCTGGCCTGGAAGATGCAGGAGCACGCCCCGGAGGCGGTCGATCTCGCGAGCGAGACGGAGGAGACGAAGTCGCTCTACGGCCTCGACAACCCGCGGACGGCCGACTTTGGCCGGCGCTGCCTGCTTGCCCGGCGGCTCGTGGAGCGGGGCGTGCGGTTCATCCAGCTCTACTCCGGCGGCGCCCACAACGACGACAACTGGGACGCCCACAGCGACATGGTGAAAAACCATTCCTTCCACGCCGGCAACACCGACCAGCCGATCGCGGCGCTGCTCACCGATCTCAAGCGGTCGGGCCTGCTCGACAGCACGCTCGTGATCTGGGGGGGCGAGTTCGGCCGGCAGCCGACGGCGGAATACGCCGAGGGCACCGGCCGCGACCACAACTCGTTCGGGTTCACGATGTGGATGGCCGGCGGCGGGATCAAGGGGGGCGTGAGCGTCGGCGAGACCGACGAGCTCGGCGCCGCGGCGATCACGCCGGGCCCGGGCCATGGCAACGGCGACAAGCCGGGCTTCCACGTGAAGAGCCTCCACGCCACCGTATTGCACTGCCTGGGGCTCGATCCGAACCGGCTCTCCTACTTCTTCGGCGGCCTCGACCAGAAGCTCGTGGGCGTCGAGCACGTCGCTCCCATCAAGGAGATCCTGGCATGAGATGGCTCGCTCCCGTGCTCGCCCTGCTGCCGGTGTGTGCGAGTGCGCTGGCCGAGGCGCCGCCGACGGCGGTGCAGACTGGCCTGCCGCGACGGGTGATCGCGGCCGACTCGTCGACCAGGGCGCTTGCGTCGATCGGCCCCGATGGCCGGGTCGAGTGGAAGCTGCCCGTCGGCGCGATCCACGATCTGCACGTGCTCCCCGACGGCCACATCCTCTATCAGGACGGCTGGACGCGGATCGTGGAGCTCGACGCGCGGCGCAAGCCGATCTGGGACTACAACGCCAAGCGCAACGGCAACGCCGGCCGCTCCGTGGAGGTGCATGCCTTCGAGCGGCTGCCCGACGGCTCGACGATGATCGTCGAGTCGGGGCCGGCCCGGATCATCGAGGTCGATCGCGACGGCAACCTCCTCCGCGAGACGAAGCTCAAGGTCGACGCGGCCTCCGTCCATTCCGACACCCGCAACGCCCGTCGCACCGCGGCCGGCACGACGCTCGTGGCCCACGAGAAGGACGGCGTGATCCGGGAGTACGACGCCACGGGGAAGGTCGTCTGGGAGTTCGACGTGCCGCTCTTCGACAAGCCGCGAAAGGGCGGCCATGGCCCCGAGGCCTTCGGCGATCAGGCCTATTCGGCCGTCCGCCTCGACAACGGCAACACGCTCATCGGCACGGGCAATGGCCACTCGGTGCTCGAGGTCACGCCCGCGAAGGAGATCGTCTGGAAGCTCGAGCAGAACGACCTGCCCGGGATCGTGCTCGCGTGGGTGACGCAGGTCCGCCGGCTGCCGAACGGCAATACGCTGCTGGTCAACTGCCACGCCGGCCCCGACAACCCGCAGATCATCGAGGTCACGCCCGACAAGCAGGTCGTCTGGACGTTCAAGGACTGGAAGACTTTCGGCAACTCGCTGCCGGTGGCGGTCGTCCTCGATCCGTGAGGCTGGGCCCACGCGCTGCGGCGGTGAGCCTCCAGTTGGGTGTAAGTTCACCGGTGAGGGGCCGCCCAGCCCCGAAAGCCGGACGCTCGTTCAGGGCATCCTGCCCTTCACTCACTCGGATGCCGACGGCGCTTCGGCCTCCAGCCTGCGCTTGTCGGCATACGCCGGCTCTCGGGGCGTGGGCGGCCCCTCACCTCCCGGATGGAGAGCGGCAGGCAGCAGTGGACCAGCGCGTTAGCGTTAGGCCCGGAGGGCCGGGTCAGCACCAGCGAGCGGAAGCCGGCCCAGGCAAGGTCGGCAGGATGCCGCGCGTTCGCGTGAATTCAGCCCTGCCGCGGCACGAATCGCACCACGAGCTCGTCGTAGCCGAGCTGCCGCTCGTAGGCTTCCGTCCGCTCGACGCGGTCCCGCTTCGAGACGAGCTCGATGCGTTCGACGTCCCGGCAGAGCACGCCCAAAAGCGACCGCATCACCGTGCGGGCGTGCGCCGCCCCGAGGCAGAGGTGGGTGCCGAAGCCGAAGGAGACGTGCGGATTGGGCCGTCGATCGAGATGGATGCTGTCCGCATCGTCGAAGACCGTCTCGTCGAGGTTCGCCGAGGCCCAGCAGAGGCTCGCCCGGTCGCCCGCCTTGACCGTCATGCCGTGGACGTCGGTGTCGACCGGGCAGACCCGGCCGATGTGCGTCAGCGGCATGTAGACGCGGAAGAACTCCTCGCTCGCGTGGACGATCCGGCCCGGGTCGGCCCGCAGGAACGCGAGCGCCGCCGGATTCCCGGCGAGATAGCCGACCGCGCAGGCCACCGAATGGATCACCGTGTCGCGGCCGCCCGCGAACATGAGGTTCGCGAATCCCAGCTTCTCCTCTCGCGAGAGGGGCCGGCCGCGGTAGGAGGCCTGGGTCAGCAGGCCGTAGAAGTCGTCGCCGGGAGCCGCCTCGGCACGGTCGAACTGTGTGCCGAGATACCGCTCCAGTTCCTTCCCCTTCTCGGCGCCGTTGCCGCCATGATGGAAGACGTGCACGCCCCAGCCGATGAACCGCGCAGCCTCCGCCTCGGGTACGCCCAGGAGGACCGTGAGGGCCCGCGACTGCAGAGGCAGGGCGAGTTCGCCGACCGCCTCGATCGTGTTGCGGGCCAGGGCGTCCGCCACCAGCCGGCTGGTGATGTCGTCGATTCGCCCGACGAAGTCGGGCCGCTTGGCCCGCAGGAAGAACGATTCGACGAGTTCGCGATACTCCTTCTGTTCCGGCGGATCGGTTTCGATCGGCAGCTGCCGCACGCTCCGCAGACGCTCTTCCGACGGGATCGGCACGCGGAACGGCGCGTCGGAGCTGAAGGTCTTCCAGTCCTTGGCCGCCTGCCGCACGTCTTCGTGGCGGAGGATCAGCGGGATCGTCTCCCGATCGGTCGGCAGGCCGAGCACGCCGCTCGTGCGGCGGGCCTCACGGAACGGGTCTGGGATGTCGCTCATGGGATGATCCTGCAGCGGACGACCGCTGGACGGAAGCGGGGTGACGCGCAGTCTACTGCGGCCTGGGAGGTCTTGCCTCGCGACCATGCGACCACGACACTCGAACGCATGATCCGAAGAGTCGAGGCCTGGGCGGAGCGATCGCGCGCGGCGGCGCTCGGGCCGTGCTTGGCGGTCTGCCTGGTGGCGGCCATCGCGGCGGCGGGGTGCGGTTCTCGCCCCGCTCCGACGGCCACGGAGCGGCTGGAGGCGCGTCCGGCGCTCGCTGCGCAGGTCGCGGCGGTCCGCACCGGCCGGGCCTCGGGCATCGTCGTCACGCAGCCGCCCGAGTTCGAGGACTGGGAGTCGCTCCGCGGCCTCGCCGGACTGCGGGAGGTCGTCGTGGAGGACGGCGCCGACGACCGTGCGGCCGCGATCCTGGCGACGCTGCCCGATCTCGAGCGGCTCGTGCTCAGGCGGTCGCCGCTGTCCGACGCCGGTTTCGCGGCGCTCGCCGGCTGCCCGCGGCTTCGCGACCTGAACGTGCCGCAGGCCGGCTGTACGGCGGCCGGCGTGCGGTCGCTGGCAGCCCTCGACTCCCTGCGGAGCCTCCGGCTCGGCGGGCCGCGGCTGGCGGGAGCCGAGGTCGGGGAAGCGGTCGCGGGACTCTCCGGGCTGCGGTCGTTGCACCTGATCGACGTGCCGCTCGGCGATGGCGGCCTGGCGGCGCTCCAGAGGCTCGAAGGGCTCTGGAATCTCTACCTCGACGGCGCCGGGGTGTCGGACGAGGCCTGGGGAGAGTATTTTCGGGTCCGTCCCGGCGTGCATGTCCACGTCGATCAGGCCCATCACGATCGCGATCCCGGGCGGCATGACGACGTTCACGGCGGCGCGGCGAGCGACTGAGCGGCCGCATGACCGGCAGACTCCCCTCTGAAAGGCAGCATGCGATGCAGGCACGACGGCAGGCGGTTAGCTGGTTCACCGTGGCGACCACGCTCGCGATCGCGGCCTGCCTGTGCGGCATCGCCGCGCGGGCGACCGTTCCGCAGGTGGGCGCGGGCGGGGCGATGGCCCGGGCCGCGGCCGCGTGGCTGGCGACACTCGACACCGACCAGCGGGCCCGCGCGGTGCAGCCGTTCGAGGCCGCGGCCCGCATCGACTGGCATTTCGTCCCCAAGCCCGCGCGGAAGGGCGTGCAGCTTCGCGACATGACCGAGCCTCAGCAAGCCGCGGCGCACGCGCTCTTGCGCACGGCCCTGTCGCAGGCCGGCTATGACAAGTCGGTGGGCATCATGCAGCTCGACGAGCTCCTGCGGCTCCTCGAAGGCTCGAAGGCGAAGAACATCCGCGACTCCAAGCGGTACTTCTTCACGATCTTCGGCACGCCGGCGGAGGAGGGACGCTGGGGGCTGTCGGTCGAGGGGCATCACCTGTCGCTCAACTTCACCGTCCGCGACGGCGCCCTCGTCGACTCGACGCCGCAGTGCATGGGGGCGAATCCGGCCGTCGTGAAGACCACGTTTCCACAGCTGCCCGCCGTCGGCAGCCGGGTGCTCGCGGAAGAGGAGACGCTCGCCTTCGCGCTGGTGAAGTCGCTCGACGCCGACCGCCGTGCCAAGACCGTGATCGCCGCCGAGCCGCCGCGGGAGATTCGCGCCGCCGGGGCTCCGCAGCCGCCGTCGGAGCCGTCGCTAGGCATCCGGCTCGACGAGCTCGACGCCTCCCAGGCCGCAATGCTTCGGCGGCTCGTCGACGTCTACTGCGGGGCGATGCCGGCGGAGGTGGCGACCGAGCGGCTGCGGCAGATCGAGTCGGCGGCGGGCGGCTGGGCGGCCGTGCGGTTCGCCTGGCAGGGCAGCCTCGAGCCCGGCATCGGCCATGGCTATCGGATCGAGGGCCCCACGTTCTCGGTCGAGTTCGTCAATGTCCAGCCCGACGCCGAGGGCAATCCCGCCAACCACATCCATTGCATCTGGCGGGATCGCACCGGCGACTTCGATCTGCCGCCGTCGTCATAGCGCCATCCGCAGACCGATGTCGTCGTTGCCCGAGACGGCTTCGGCACCCGGCGGCAGCGGGCCGCCGTCATCCTCGCCGTCGGGGCCGACTGAATAGACGATCCAGCTGCCATCCGCCCGCTTGGACACGAGGGGCCGGTCGGCCGTGAACGGGTCGCGGGGGAGGGCGGGCAGGACATCCGGCACGAGAGCCTTCGCCGTGTCGGGAAGCGAGCCGGTCGCCAGCCGCGCGCGGGTCGCCGCCACGAGCACCTCTGCCGCACCATGATGCGCCTGTGACTTGAGCTGAGATCGTGACACGCTCGACAGGGCGGGTGCCAGCAGCGAGGTAAAGATGCCGGCACGGCGCGCCTTGAGGTCTTTGTCGATCGCCTCGGCCTCATGCTTGGCGGCGGCGAACCGGTCGCCTTCGCCGTGCGACAGTGACGAGGCCAGTTGCTGATGACGGTGCATGTAGCTCCGGTAGCTGGCCAGGTCGGCGGGCAGCAGGAAGCAGCGGAAGAGCAGCGTGAGCGGTGCGCCGAGGACTTTTTCGGGTGCCATCGGCCCTCCGCCCGCCGCGATCATCGTCAGGAACGACAGGCCCTCGCGGCCGTCGGCCAGGTCGGCCATCGTCGCCAGACCGAAGGCTTCCTCTCCCAGAAAATGCCTGTCGAAGCGGACGGGCGTGCCGACGAAGTCGACGAGGGCGGCGTCATCGAGGAGCGGTCGATCGGCCGGCGTGAGTCGGGGCAGGATGGCGGCGAGCGCCTGGAGCGCGAGCGTGTCGGTCGCCTGGCCGACGAGGCCGCAGACCAGGATCGGCTCCGAGCCGGCATGTCGTCCGATGCGGTGGACGCGGATGACGTCTCGGATCGCGGCGGCGTGATTCCCGTCGGCAGCCTCCCGCCGGGCAGAGAGCGTGAGGAGCCGGGCGGCACCCCGCAACTCCTGCATCTCGGGCAGCAGCATCGCGATCGACGGTCGCGACCAGTCGCGCGTGAACCGGCAGAAGGGCCTGTCGGCCGCCCGCCTGAGGAGCTCGAGCGTGGTGGTGTGCCGGGCCAGAATCTCCGCCACCGCGGCCGAGGTGACGTCGACGGTCACCGGCTCCGTCGCCGGGGATCCCTCGGCAAAGAGCTTCTTGTCGGCCGCGATCGCCTCGAAGCCCCGCAGGTAGAGCGGCGCAGCGTCGTCGTCGGGGGTCGGCGGTGTCGCCGGCAGGTTCGCAGCCATCAGTTGCGCCGCCTCGATCCGCAGGGAGCGGCCCTCCGCGGCCACGGCGTTGTCGATGAAGAGGAGGGTGCCGACGCTGACCGCCTTGGCCAGGACGCACATGGCCGCCAAGCCGATCACCGGCCATCCAGCAGCCACGGCCGCCGAGCCGAACCGCGCGGTCGAGAGCCCGGCCTGGCAGATCCACGCGCCCCCCACGACCGCGGCGAGGAAGGCCGTGAGCGTGGCGCCGAACCAGTTGACCTCGAGCCGCATGCCGAAGGCGAGCATGCCCGTCAGGGCGACCCAGGGGAGGAGAGCGAGCGGCGGTACGAGCATGGCGAGCGCGACGAGAAGCCGCCGCCACCCCCGGCCCACGACGCGGGCCGCGAGCGCCGTGAACGTCGCCGACCAGAGCAGGCAGGCGGCCACGACGGCCAGGTAGAACATGAGATGTCCCATCAGAAGGTCTCCCCAAGGGTGAAGTGCGTTTTGTCGAGCAGGGTGTGGACGTCGATCGACCGGAGGACTCCGCGTCCGGGAGCCCGGTCCTCCACGGCCGATGCGTGGGGCCTCGTGACCGCGGCCAGCCGGCCGCTGCCGTCGGCCGGCAGCGCGACGCCGACGGCTTCGGCACGCGCGCTGAGCGAGACCGCCGCGGGCGTGGCGGTCGCCGCGCGGGCCAACGCCGGCAGCGACACGACCGCCAGCCATGACGGCAGGGCGACCAGGATCGCGGCGGCCACGGCAGCCACGAGCAGGCCGACCGGCCGCCGGGCCGGCACCACCGGCTCCACCGCGACTACATCGGCCACCGCGGCGAGCACCGTCTCGCGGTGCGCGGCGTCGAAGCGGGGCAGCCGGGCCCTGTGCCGGTTCCAGAGGCCGCGGATACCATCGTCGGCGTCGCAATCATGCATGTCGTTCATGGCAGCACCGCGCGGAGCTTTTCGAGGGCGTAACGATAGCGACTGGCGACTGTGTTGATGCTCGCGCCGACGACGACGGCGATCTCGGCGAACGTCAGGCCGCCGTCGAACTTGAGCGCCAGCACCTCGCGCTGCGGCGCCGGCAGTGCCGCGACGGCCCGGGCCAGCCCATCGTCGGCGAGCGCCGGCGGCCCCTGTACCAGGCGGCCGGCGCGCTGCCGCGCGTCCGCCAGCGCGGCGAGTGCCCTGCGGCCGACGGCCGCGCGGCGAGAGCGGCGGGAGATGGCATGCCGGAGCATGGTGAACACATACGCCTCGAGGTCGGTGACATCCGCCAGCCGCGCGCGGCCGCGGGCCAGTTCCACGAAGAGGCCCTGCACCACGTCCTCCGCCTCGGTCACGGAGCCGGTGAGCGTGGCCGCGGTCCGCAGGAGCCGCAGGGCCAGCCGGTCGTACAGGGCGGCGAAGGCCTCCTGGTCGCCGATTGAGAGTCTTTGGCCGAGCGTGTGGGCCAAGCCTGTTCTCCTGCTTCCGCCGATCGCAGCGTGTCGCGGGGCCGCCGCGGCACGAGTCCTCCTCGAGGGGCCTCGAGACGGGGATTTTTGTCTGTCCCCGGCGGTATCGCCGACCCGCCGACGTTTCCCTATCCTAAATGACGGCACCGGACGCCCGCCGCGGCCGGCTCGCCGGAGCCCCCACGCCACGATTCCCCTGGCAGGAACCCATGTCGGAAGAAACTCCCGGATCCGCCGCGAAGCCCAGCGCCGTCGAGGTCGCCAAGACCGCCAGCAACTACCTGCGGGGCGACATCGCCAAGGAGCTCGTCGACGCGGCCGCCGGCTTCGGCAAGGCCTCCGTCCAGCTGCTCAAGAACCACGGCACCTACCAGCAGGACGACCGGGAGGCCCGCAAGTCCCGCGACGGGGCCAAGAGCGAGCGGCAGATCTCGTTCATGATCCGTACATGTGTGCCCGGCGGAAAGCTCACCGCCCGGCAGCTGCTCGCGGCGCTCGACATGGGCGACGAGCTCGGCAACGGCACGATCCGGCTCACCACCCGGCAGGCGATCCAGCACCACGGCGTGGTCAAGGGCGAGCTCAAGGACTTCATGCAGCGGGTGCATGCCAACCAGATGACCACGCTCGCCGCCTGCGGCGACGTGGAGCGGAACATCATGTGCTGCCCGGCGCCGCTCCACGGCGACGCCGTCCGCGAGCAGATGCAGGCGAAGCTCGACGAGCTGGCTCGGCATCTCGCGCCGCGGACGCGGGCCTACTACGAGATCTGGCTCACCGATCCCGACACGGGCGAGCAGAGCCGCGTGGCCGGCGGGCCGGACGTGATCGAGCCCATCTACGGGCCGACGTACCTGCCGCGGAAGTTCAAGACCGCCTTCGCGCTCCCCGAGGACAACTGCACCGATGTCTACGCCAACGACCTCGGTTTCATCGTGGTCCACGAGCAGGGGAAGATCCTTGGCTACAACGTCCTCGCCGGTGGCGGCATGGGCGTGACGCCGAGCGCCGCGAAGACCTTCCCGGCGCTGGCCAAGCGGCTCGGCTTCGTGCCGCCGGAGGACGTGCTCGACATCGCCACCGCGATCGTGAAGGTGCAGCGCGACTTCGGCAACCGCTCCGACCGGAAGGTGGCCCGGCTCAAGTACACGATCCACACCATGGGCCTCGAGGCCTTCCGGGCCAAGGTGGAGGAATACTTCGGCAAGCCGCTCGCCCCCTGCCATCCGGCCGACGTGCACGGCTTCGACGACCACATCGGCTGGCACGAGCAGGGGGACGGGAAGTTCTTCTACGGCTTCAACGTGGAGAACGGCCGCGTCCACGATGCCGGCGACTTCCGGCTCAAGACCGCCCTGCGCCGGATCCTCACCGAGATCGCGCCGGGCGTGCGGATCACGTCCCATCAGAGTCTGCTCTTCACCGACCTGGCGGCGGGGGATCGCGACCGGATCGCCGCGATCCTCCACGAGCACGGCGTGAAGACCTCGGAGGAGATCTCGACTTTGAGGCGCTGGAGCATGGCCTGCGTGGCGTTGCCCACCTGCGGCTTGGCCGTCGCCGAGAGCGAGCGGGTGCTGCCGGGATTGATCGACTCACTCGAGCCCGAGGTGGCGAAGCTCGGACTCGCCCAGGACGCCTTCACGCTCCGCATGACCGGCTGCCCCAACGCCTGTGCCCGCCCCTACAACTCCGACATCGGCATCGTCGGCCGCACGCTCGGGAAGTACACGATCTTCCTCGGCGGCCGCCTCCTCGGCGACCGGCTCAACACGCAGTACAAGGACGTGGTGCCCTTCGAGGATCTCGGCCGCGAACTGACGGCCGTGCTCGCCTGCTACAAGGCCGAGCGGCGGTCGGGCGAGACCCTCGGCGACTTCTGTCACCGCAAGGGCGTGGACGACCTGCGGCAGTGGGCCGACACCTGGCTGGCGGCGCATTCCGCCTGACGCACATCACCGACTGTGCCGAGATCGACGCGCGTGCCGCGGCCCCGGCGGGGCTCATGCTCGCCGCCGGCGGACTTTGACGACGTGTGCCCGCCGCGCAGGGTGAGCCAACTCTCGCAGTCAAAGTTCACCGGCGGCTGCGCGTGCCCCCGACCGGGACCGCTCCCGGATTCCGCTGTCACGGTCTCGCTCGGGTGTGGGCACGCGACGCCGTGGTTGTGGCAGCGTCGCGACACGTTTTTCACCGTGTCCGAATCCGCGTCAGGCCGGCAGGTCGTCCCACATCGGGCACCAGAGCGGCATCCGGGGGAAGAGTTGCATCGCCAGCTTCTCCGCCACCTGCGTGGAGGGCGTGAGCCGTCCCGCCGCAGCAGCCTCGGTCGGATCGCACTGGCCGAGCAGCAACCGGGCCAGTTCGTCGTCGGTGAGCGTGAGGTAGCTGCGGCCCGAGCGGCCGGCGTGGACCGTGGCCTGCCCGTCGGCCACGATGATCGAGCCGCGGAAGCCAGGCGCGTCGAGCCCGAGCTCCACTGTCTCGCGGATGCCGGCCGCCGTCACCCGCGCCGCCACCGCGGGCGCCACCGCGGTGAGCAGGTCGAGCGGTTTGAAGACCTTGGCGACGATCATCCGATCATTGGGCGAGACGAGACTTTCGCCCCCCGCCACGGCCTGGTGCAGCGGGTCGCTGCTGCTCGATTCGTAGACGATTTCCTGACGGTCGTTCTCGATGGCCTCGCCGCACACGCGGGCGAGAATCTCCTGCTCGAGCCCGGGAAACTCCGGGTCCGCCATCAGCTCGAGCACCCGGTTGCCCGACTGCACGCAGTAGCCCACGATGCGGGCGGTCGTCTCGTGCAGGTCGTAGCGGTCCTGGCCCATGAGCGCCACGATGAGCGAGTCGAAGGCGCCGCGGCTGACGAGCCAGCGCGAGTAGGCCTCGCCGCGATCCTGCGGGCCGACGAACCGCAGCGCATTCTGCGAGAAGATCCGCAGGATCGCCGGCAGTTCGACGTGCCGCCACTGCCGCATCGTCACCGTCTCCCCCTGCCGCTTCGGCTCCTCGAGCAGCCGCGAGAGGATCGCGGTCGGGCGTCCGGGCGTCGCGCAGTCGCGGCCGAGCACGCTCCAGCCGAGTTCATGGAACGAAGGCGCGATCTTCGTGCGTGAGAATACCAACGCCGCGCCTGACTGCCGCATCCGCTCCTCGGCGGCACGAACGAGCCTCTGGCCATGGCCGGCGCCGCGGCACTCGGGCAGCACGGCGACCCGGTCGAGCACCGCCGCCGGCACGGTGGCGGCGCCGATCCGCACCGCGCGCGGCACGATCTCTGCATGGCCGACGATGCGGCCGGCGAGCCGCGCGACGAGCCGGTTGGCCGAATCATGATCGGGATGGTCGACCGCCGCGTGAAACTCCGCCCGCGACGGCGGTGACGGCAGGCCGGACAGGAGCTGGATGATTTCCGCCTGATCGCCCGCGCGGGCCGGCGCGACATGGCACTCCTCGAGCATCCACGCCGGCGGCCGGTGAGGGACGACCGGCTCGTGGGGCACGTGCAGGATCGCCGGCCGCTTCGCGAGCGGGCGGCGGCTGACGACCGTGCCACTCGGCCGCATGTCGATGGCATGCACCGCCAGCGAATCCACTCCTGCGGGGGGAGGCGCACCTGCGGCACGCCGGGGCTTGGCCGCCGGCTTCGGGGTCGATACAGCCAGGGCGTCGGGCGTCTTGAAACGGGCGGGGGCGGACGGCGTGGCGGACCGGACCTTGAGACGCGTCTTCGGCTTGGGTCGCCGCGCGGTGGGCGCCGACTGCCGCACCGACGTCTGGCGGGGCGACACACGCGAGGAACCGCGTGAAGACGAGCGGCGCGGCCGCGATCGGGCCCTGGCTCCATCCGCCCGCGCCGAACCGCGACCACGGAACGCTCTCTGCAACGACATCGTGCCTCCTCTCCCTGGGGCTTCGCGAAACAATCCGTTGCCCGTCAAGATAAGCGGCGATTCAGCGCATTTCCAGTAGCAGGAACGATTTGAGAGCGTTTTCCGAATAAAAACACCACGGACATTCGCGCGATGAGAGCACCTTCCTGGCGCGCACCGCGGCGGCGAGCGGCCCCGCGCGGTTCAAGAGCCGCTGGCGTTCCGCCTGCACCCGCGGCTGCAGTCGCTCGTTGACGGCGCGGATCTCCCGGCAGCGGCGCTTGGCGAGCGCTGGCGTGGGATGCGTGTCGATCCAGCGGCGCTTGCTCGCGACGAGTTCGCCGACTTCTTCGTCATGCGGAGCGAGGTGCCGCTCGGGATGGAACTCGAGGTCGCGGAGCGCGCGATGCACGGCGGCGAGACCGCCCGCCGGATCCTCGGTGGCGAAGCCGGGGAAGACGCGGTCGACCGGCAGCCGCAGCGTGCCGGTCACCACGGCATGCCGCGGCGGGTCGCAGCCGGTGAGCCGTCGGACCACGTCGTCGGTGAGCGCGTCGTAGGCCGCGCCGCCGACCCCGTGCACGAACACGTCGGCCACGATCATCCGGGCCACGAGCGTGGTCACGAGGGCCCGCGGCCGCAACCGCAGCCGATGCTCCTCCATGCGCGAGAGCGCCTCCACCCACCGCGCGGGCGACGTCTCCGGCGAGATCGGCAGCTCCACCCGGAGCGTCTCCAGGTCGGAGAGCAGCAGCGTGCCCGGTATCGACGTGTTGGCGAAGACCCGGCGCCGCCGCGGATCGTCCTGCGACCAGATCCACCAGGGCACTTCGAGCCAGGGCCCCGAGGCGGTGTCGTCGAACCGCACCGCGAGCTCCGGCACCGGCCGGCCACGGCCGCGCACCCGGTGGCGCCGACGATGGTCGGCAAGCGCCGTGTTGTAGGCCTCGTGAAGCGCCGCCGCGCGGCCCAGCAGCCAGCCCATGAAGACCATCACCGTCGGCAGCCGTACCAGTTCGCTCACCGGCAGTTCGAGCGTCTCGAGACCGAGCCGCGCCTCGAGCATGTGCCGCGCCTGCGCGATCGCGAGCCCGAGCCGTCGGGATTCCTGCGCGCGGTCGACGGCCAGCGGCCACCAGCGGCGCAGGATCGCATCGGGCTCGAGCGGCTCGAGCAGCCGCGCGGCCCGCTGGCCGAACGACGCGAAGCACTCGGGATCGACGACGGCCCGCTCCTCCCAGGCCATCTCCGGCGCGGCCGCGTCGAACGCGACCGGCTCGAAGTGCGCCTCCCGCGGCGTGCCGACCGGCACGCCGACGCTCGTCGTCACGCAGCGATCGCTGTCGACGACGAGGTTGATCGCCGTGCCGCCCACCCGCCGCGCGTAGGCGTCGAGCGCGAAGTTCTTGAGCCAGACGCCGGGGTGGAAGAGCTCCGGCTGGTGGCCGCCCATGATGATCGGCCGGGAGATCCAGTCGGCGACGTCGGCGGGCCGGTCGACGTCACGGTAGCTGCCGGTGTATTCGGTGGCGACGGCGAGCACCTCGCGACGGGTCGCCGCGACGAGCTCCCAGAGCTGCATGTCGCCGATGCGGGTGGCGAAGCCCGCCCGGAGCAGCCGGTTGTTGTCGACGAGCGCCTCGATCGAGGTCCCCGGGCCGTCGGCGGCGGGCGCGAGCGGCGGGTCGAGCAGGCGGCCGCCTGATTCCTGCGGCGGCGCGGCGACGCGGCGACGGAACGGCTGCGGGCCGGAGGGTGGATGCATGGACTACGTCGCGGTGCCGGGTGCGGCCGCCGCGACGGCTGCTTCCGCACGATCGAGCACGCTGCGGTAATAGGCCAGACGGGTCGCCGCATCGTCCAGAGCCCCCCCGAAACTCCGCGCCAGATCGAGGTAGAGCAGCGGCACGGGCAGTTCGACCACGCGGAGCCCCGCGGCCGCCGCCTGCACCCACACCTCGAGCGGCATCGCGTAGCCGGTCTCGGTGACGTGCAGGCATCCGAGCGCCCGCCGCGAGTAGGCCTTGAAGCCGCAGAAGGCGTCGGTGAGCGCGAGACCCAGGCGGGCGTTGATCTCGGCCGTGATCTCGGCGTTGATACGCCGCCGCGCCGCCGGCGGCTCGCTGTCGCCGGGGAACCGTTCGAGGTAGCGGCTGCCGCTGACGATG
>Ga0255182_1000183_pt1 | contig 52589 bp, 37 predicted proteins | sample Atl_UVDOM_RepA_8_FD_188420 | JGI IMG/M metagenome (GOLD analysis project Ga0255182, IMG submission 188420) | Freshwater microbial communities from Altamaha River, Georgia, United States - Atl_UVDOM_RepA_8d | ecosystem: Environmental > Aquatic > Freshwater > River | place: USA: Georgia...
GTCACCTGAGCCTCCTTTCACCGCGTCGTCAGACATAATATCGCCCCAAAACCATCGAAAATGCCCTTCTGGCGACATTTCAAATTGTAAGGCTGCATACGCAGCATGAATAGCGGAAACTGCGTCGGCCTCTGTCTGATAGAAATTGTCAAGAGTTGTACCAACCAGCGGTTTTTTATCTAACAATAGTTCTTCACAACTGCTGAGAGAAAATAAAAACAGAAGTACAAACCATTTATTAATACTAAGATTCTTCATTTGCTTAATTTTTAAAATCCAAGTTGTAAACCCATTGAAGCCATTCTTGCCTGCGGATAGAAACCTCTGTCGATGCCTAATTCCAAAGAACCACCCACACTTCCAATTTCAGGATCTAACCCGGAATATTTTGTCAGCGTCCATAAATTTTGACCACTGAAATAAATCCTGGCCTTATCTATTTTCCATTTATTCAACAACTTGTGCTTTAAGTCGTATCCTATTTGAATATTCTTTAACCGCACAAAGGAACCATCTTCAATAAAACGGTCCGACACCCTGGCATTCTTATTTGGGTCGTTTACATTAACTCTTGGTTCTGAGTTTGAAGTACCCACACCGGTCCACCTGTTTAAGGCAGATTGAGGTCTGTTCGAATAGAAAAAGTCATACCTGAATATGCCATTATAAATATCATTTCCCTGAGTACCCTGAATAAAAACGCTTAAATCAAAGCCCTTCCATTGAACCTGGGAAGTAACACCGTAGGTAAAAGAAGGAGTAGGATTTCCGATATAAGTTTGATCTACCTCATTAATGATACCGTCACCATTCAAGTCTTTAAAACGAATATCTCCAGGCGCTGTTTTTTCATTTTGAAATGCGTGAGCATTAACTTCCTCCTGCGATTGGAAAATACCATCGGTCACATAGCCATAAAAAGAAGCGACGGGGTACCCTACATCTGTTCGGGACACATTACCGGCAGAAAAAACATTTCCCGTGATAATAGGTTCTCCTCCGAGACCCAGACTCAGAACCTCTGACTTAACGAACCCAATATTTGCCCCTATGCTATAATTCAATGACTTCTTTTTTCCCTGATAAAGCAAGGATAATTCCAAACCATTATTGGCCATAGTACCCACATTCTGAAAAGGCGCCCTTAATCCAACCAGGGTAGGAATGGGTATCCTTGCGAGCATGTCTCTGGTCGTCTTTTTATAGTAATCTGCCGTAAAATGAAATTTTCCATTGAACAATTCAAGATCAAGACCCGCATTAATTTGCTCCCCTGTTTCCCATTTCAAATCGGGATTACTGGCCTCTAAAGGAGTACTTCCGCTGGTAATGGTTTCCGACGAGCCAAAAGTATAATTCTGCCCGGGATAAACAATGGTTGTAAAACTATACTCTCCAATTCTGTCATTACCATTTTGACCCCAGCTAGCTCGCAGTTTAAGGAAATTTAAGGCTTCTAATCCCCAGAAATCCTCTCTGCTTACGACCCAACCAGCAGAAATTGAAGGGAAGTAACCATACCTGTTATTTTTACCAAATCTGGAAGAGCCATCCCTTCTAAGGGTAGTAGATAATAGATATTTATTATCGTAATCATATTGAAAACGGGTAAAAAAGGAAAGCATTCCCGAGGCCGACGCGAAATCACCAGAGCCTTGCGATTCTCTGGGTGCAATGGTATTTCCAAGAAAAGCATCCTTCACCTGATTCGAGGGCAGATTGGTATTTGAACCTGTTAAAAAATAATAACTGTTAGACAGTGCCGTTGAGCCCAGCAAAGCGTTTAACTTATGTTTCCCTTTGGAATAATCCCAGGTAAGCACGTTTTCCCATTGCCAGTTTTGCCATGAGAAATCGTTTTTTATAACGGTATTAACCGGGTTCCGCTCACTTGCAGGGGCGTCATTGCTCGCGGGATCCAGACTTAGGTTGAAAATTGGGATAAAAATGGACTGGCTGGCAAACGTCTCATCCCTATTGAAGGAAGACCTGAAAACCAAGCCTTTTCTTATATTTACATCTGCTTGAATACTACTCAAAACACGATTACTCTGCCATGTATTATGTTGATTTTCAATAGCATTTACAGGGTTTGCCAAATCGGTATCCACATAAATAGAATAATTGTAAGTTCCATCAAATTTACGGATGGAAGTCACTGGATCTATATTTAAGGCCCTTACTAATGGCGTATTAAACTCATTATTCTCTGGAAGTCCGTTTCTATTCAGATTGGTATAAAGAATATTTCCACTCATTTTTAACCAGGGTTTTAGTTGTTGGCTAACATTAAGTCTGGCCGTATATCTCTCAAAACCCGATTTTGGACCTCCAACTACGCCTGCCTGATTAAAATAACTACCACTTAGCGCAAAGCTTGACAACGCAGAGCCACCCGTTAGAGATAACTGATGACTTTGAATGGGTGCAATCTGGAAGATGGCCTCTTGCCAATCTGTACCTTTTCCCAGAGCATCTGGATTTGAAAATGCAGCCAAAGGCGTTTTTCCTCCGGCAATGTGGGCTTCATTTGATAAAATGGCATATTCTCTGGCATCGAGTAAATTCATTTTTTTCCAGGCTTGTTGCTGCCCAAAATAATTTTCATATTGAATAGAACCGTACTGCTTATCGGCCATTTTTCCCGTTTTCGTCGTTATGACCACAACGCCATTGGCACCTCTTGAACCATAAATGGCTGCTGATGCTGCATCTTTCAATACATTTATGGTAGCAATATCTCCCGGATTCAAAAAATCAATGCCTGAAACGGGAACACCGTCCACCAAGTAAAGCGGCTCACTATCATTTATAGTACCCGTTCCTCTAATTCTAACTGACAGAGTACTTCCCGGTGAACCAGAATTTTGGGTTACCTGGACACCCGCCGTTTTTCCCTGAATAGCTTGTTCCGCCCTTAATAAAGGAACGCCCTCTAAATCTTTTGAGGAAACCGTTGATACGGCACCAGATATAGAACTTCTAATCTGAGTGCCGTATCCAACAACTACAATTTCATCCATCACTGAAGAGGAAGGATTTAATATTATTTGAAAAACGCGTGTATTTCCAACTAAAATTTCCCTTGTTTCCATACCCAGATAGGAAATAACTAAAACACTTTTTTCATTAGGAACGGTTAATTCAAAGGTTCCATCCAATTCGGTAACAACGCCGTCTTGCGTATTTTTAATCAAAACGGTGACACCTGTAAGTTTTTCATTACTTCCACTTTCCGAAACGGTCCCCGTAATTTTTATTTGTCCAAAGACTGCATTACTTCCTACAATGGAGGCAAGAATCAATAAGCATTTTAAAAGCCTCATTCCCATCAATTTGTTAGTTTATTTATGGATTTATCACCAATTTGCGTACATCTCTCTTTTCACCCTGATATATTACGGCCCAATAAACGCCTGGTTGAAGACCTGATACATCAATGTTTAACGATTGTGTAGCCTTGGGCAAAGTGTAAGACTGGCAAATACGTCCAAGGGCATCCATCAACATCCACCGAGCTGATTCCGAGCCAGCTAATTTTAAATTCAACTGAATCTCATCGGTGGCAGGATTTGGAAAAATGCTAAATAGAGGGGCGAAATTAATGTCCCTGGCATTTGTTGTAGCACAACTTGTACAAGCATTAAAACAAGCAACGTTTAAAATACTATCCTTACTTACGGTTAAAACCCGGTTTGTGAATCCGCCCGATGTAACGGTACATGCCTCTCCACCTTTGAATTCCTCCTGAGCTGTCCATCCGTCAATTTGATATTTGTATTCAAATTTTCCATCAGGTAAATTAATGTCTGCTGTCCAGATTTTATCATTGTCATCATCTCTCATCGGATTTTTATTGGCAGACCACTCATTGAATTGACCGCTAACATATACCCCTACAAAAGATTTTGTGTAGGTTCTCATATCTACCCTAAAAGTTACTTTTCTGGTTACCTGTACACCACAACTTGCCGTTGTTGTGCATTGACCGAAGCAGGTATTTAAAATGGTATCTTTTGTAAAAGGGCCCATTTTTCTGTCATTATAATTATCTGCATTGGCACAGGCCTGACCGCTGATAATTTCCTTACAACTATAATCGGCACAAGCACCATTGGTAAAAGTATAGAAAGAGGTGAAACCGATAGGTCTTTCAAAGGTAATGGAATAAATACCGTCCTTGTCCGCATCTTTAAGGGGAAAATTTCCTGGCACACCAAAATTTCCTCCACCTGCTATGAATACCCCTGTTGGAGAAACAGTAATATGTTGCGTACCAAGATTAACTGTAAATTTAATGGCTTTTCCACAAGCATAGCAACTATTGAAGCATACCGTATCTGTTTTAACACCCGACGCTGGAACCACTAAATTCCTGTTCGTAAAACCACCATCGGTTACTGTACAGGTTTCGGTACCTAAAAATTCTTCTTGTTTTGCCCATTTATCGAGCTGAAACTTATACTGAATAGTTCCTGGATCAAGGGATAATCGAGTGGTCCAGATACCATCTTTGTCCGTGTCTTGCAGTGGATTGGAACTGTCAGACCAGTTATTAAAAGTTCCACTGATATAAACCGTTTGAAAGATGCCTGCATATTTCTTCATATCAACGGCAAAATCAACCTCTATTTTACTAGGTGCAGCGGCTGTACACACTTTTATATCATCTACATAATTTGTATCAGAGGAAGTAGCACCTGTTTTTCCAAAATCAGGAAAAAGGACAATGGTTTGGTAAGTAAAACTAGCCGCTGGTTTTTTAGGGTCTTCCAAAGACGGTAAGGTTGGGTCAAAACAAATTTCTACCCATTCCTTAGCTTTTGGAACTTCCACCTGTTGCACCCAATTGGCACCACCTGTTGAAGCACCTTCTAATTTTACGGCAAAAACACCCGCCTTTTTCATCCACACTTTCATACAAATCTTTGAGCCTGGATTGGCAAAACTTACTGGGATTTTCGGATTAGGGGAACTAAAAGCACCTCCCCAAGTCTGGCTATCTGCCGGTTTAAATATTTCAATAACCTTTTTACTATCATTCCCGCTGGTTACCGACGGATTATTCACCATTTTATTCTTCTGTCCATCTAATCCACTACCAAAATATTGGAAAACGGTCGATGTTGAATCCACTTCAAAATCGAGTACCGTTTTACATCCTGGAGCAGGAGGAAGTTTCAAAATGAAATCATCGAGGTAGGAAGTTCCCGCTGATTGGGCTCCCGTTTTCCCAAAATCAACAAACACTACGATACGTTTGTAACTGAAACCTAAAGCAGCTTTAAATGGATCTTCCAACGATGCCTTACTCACATCAAAACAAACTTCAACCCATTCCTTCGCTTTATTTACAGGTTCTGTTAAAACCCAGTTTGGTCCTCCATTGGTTGATCCCTCAAATTTTAAAGCCACGTTTCCCACCTGATTCATCCATACTTTCATACAAACCAATGAACCAGGCTTACTTAAATCAACAGCTTTGTCGAAGTCAGGCGTAATAAATGCACCTGCCCAGGTTTGAGCATCAGCTGGCTTCACATATTCGGCAACCTTCAAACTTGTATTCAACCCAGTCGCACTTGGGTTATTGATTATCTTATTTTTCTGCCCATCCAGGCCACTTCCAAAATATTGAAAATCCCTGCTAGTCTCCGGTTTTTCAAAATCAAGGATAACCGTCTGTCCCTGCATGGAATTCATGAATAGGGTAAAGCTAAAAAGTAAGTAAATTATTTTTTTCATGCTTGCGTATTTTAGGAAATAAAAGTTTTCAAAACAAAACTACTCTTTGTAAGTTTTATTCCCACATATTATATTACAACACAGATACAACACCTTTTTTTTATTACATCATTCATTACATCATTACTACATCAAATCATAATTAATAAAAGTTATCTTTACAGAAATGTCTTTATAAAAGCCTTTATTAACATTAATTATCAATGGAAGATTATGGGAAATTTCTTTTCGTCCATTTCTTTCTTTTCCTTACTTTTTATTTTTCCGACTTTCACAAATGGTCAGGGACTTCCCTTTATTTCAAATTTTGAAAAAGGGGTTTATCAGGGTGGGACACAACACTGGGAAATCACTTCTGATGCTTATGGGGTTTTGTACGTCGCAAATAATGATGGCTTATTGACTTACGATGGATATGCCTGGCGAAAATATCCCGTTAAAAACCGCACCATTGTTCGGTCTGTTTTATTAGACAATAAAAATAAAATCTTTGTTGGTGCCCAGGGTGAATTTGGATATTTTAAGGAAGATAATCCTCAGGAAATGGAATATGTTTCTTTCCAAAAACAACTAGATTCACTAAAGGTCAAACTGGAGGATATCTGGGATATTGTCAAAACCGACGAGGGCGTGATTTATTTTTATTCCGGGCGCCAATTATTACGTCTTGAAAATGGAAAAATAGATTTCCAGGAACTGCCCGCTGATATTTCTTATCTGGGCGTGACGGATAATCAACTGTTTATACATTGTTTACAAAAAGGACTTTACAAACTCGACCAAAAGGGAATGCCCGTTTTTTTAACTCCCATTCCCTTAAAAGAGGGCCCTATTACGAAAGTCATGCCGTTCAGTAAAAATATCTTTCTGGTAGCAACCTTAGAGGGTTCTCTTTACCTTTTTGACGGAAAAAAGCTGAATTCATGGGATAATCAGGCAAAAGATTATCTTTCCCGCCATAAAATCTATACAGCAACTATCCTTAACAACGGGCAATTTGCTCTGGGAACTTCCAGAGGTGGTATTGTTATTTTGGACAAAAATGGAAAAACCCAATTTATTTTAAACAAGGAAAATGGACTGATTAATAATAATGTGCTAAGTCTTTACAATGATAAACAGGGAAATTTATGGGCTGGAACAGATAATGGCATCTCCTGTATTCAACTTTTTTACCCCTTCACTTATCTTTATCCCGACGAAAATATGGGTGGAACAGCCTATTCTGCTATTAAAAAAGGAAGAAATTTCTATTTTGGTACGGTGAATGGCCTCTACCAACATACCGCCGAAGGAAATGGTCGGTTAGCAAAATCAAAAGCTTCCCTCATTCCTAATACGGAGGGACAAGTCTGGCAAGTACAATCTATTGGCAGTGAAATCTGGGTGGGACATCACCTTGGTGCTTTTGTTTTTAATGAAAATGAAAAGCCCAGACATATATTGAAAAATACGGGTGCCTGGCTTTTTAAAGAAATACCCGGGGTCAAAAACAAACTTCTCTGTGGCTCTTACAATGGCATTTACCTCCTTGAAAATAAAATTAACACATGGAATCCTCTGGGTAAATTATCTCGATTTGATGAATCTGCCAGAATAATCATCCCAGAATCAAATCATTCCTTTTGGATTGCTCATCCCTATCGAGGCATATTTAATCTTCGTTTAGATGAATCTGATTTCTTTTCTTCCAGCGTTACCTATTTGAATACCAAACAAAAGTTACCCTCAAACAATGGTAATTCTGTTTATTCCATATATAATCAAGCTGTTTTTACTACGGAAAATGGTATTTACAAATATGATCCTATCCAACGCTCCTTCTTTCCCTATACTTTGTTGAATCAAGTTTTTGGTACTTCCACTAAAGTTAAAACCTTAGTGGAAGGATTTGATGGAGATATTTGGTTTGCTCAGGGTGATGAGGTGGGGTATTTGGCCCGTTCCAGTGAGCGTTCCGATTCGTTGGTATTTAAAAAGAAAATGATCCCATTTTTAAAAAATAAACTGGTGGGTGGTTTTGAATTTATCTATCCATACCAAAAAGATAAAGTGCTTTTTGGAACAGATAAGGGATTCCTATTTTATGACATGAAAATCCAGAATCAATATCCGGAAAATATCCTTTTGCGTCATTTTTCATTTGATAAAAACCTGAATGGGGCCACTTTTGAATATGTTTTACCCTATTTATCCCAAAGTCTGAATATTCAATATGCTATAAAACTGGAAGGATTTGATAAGGAGTGGAGGCCCTGGACGAAGGACAATAAAATGACTTATAGCAATTTACCGCCTGCATCTTACCGCTTTCTGGTAAAAGCCCGAATGGAAGGAATAAAGTCATGGAAACCCCTTTCGTTTTCCTTTACCGTCGAGCCGCCCTGGTACTTAAGTAGTGGGGTCAAAATTATCTACCTTTTTGTTTTCCTGTTGTCCATTTTCCTTTTACTATTTATTCCCCGAAAAAGATTCGACAAGGAAAAGAAATTAATGGAGCAAAAACTTCAAAAAAAGACGCTATCGGAGAAAATCAGAGCAGACAAAGCGTTAGAGGATATTGTTCGATTGGAAAATGAAAAATTACAACTCGACAACGATACCAAGAATCAGGAATTAGCCTCAACAACGCTACATCTTTTGCAGAAAAATGAATTAATTCAAGACCTAAGCATAAAACTTAGCGAAATAAGCAAATCAAGTAAGGAAAAAGAAACGAAACAAGCCATAGATCAACTACTTAACAGAGTGGCCAATGATCAGCAAATGGATAAAGACTGGGAAATTTTTGCCCAACATTTTAATCAGGTTCACCTCGATTTTTTACACAGAATAACAGAAAAATACCCAGATATCACCCCTAAGGACCAAAAACTCTGCGCCTTTTTAAGAATGAATCTGTCCTCTAAAGAAATTGCTCCTCTACTGGGAATATCCATTAGAGGCGTTGAAATAAGCCGATACAGATTAAGAAAAAAGCTTCACCTGGGTGCAGATGACAATCTTTCTACCTTTATCTTACATTTTTAACCAAATCAAAGGATTTCTAATGGGTAAATTCCTGATAACCTCCTCATTTTCAGGAAACCGTTCTAATGTCCCCCAGGTACCTAACCAGGTCTTATTCCTGAAGGCTATAGATCCGAATAAAAGAAAAGGTTGAGCGACAGGCCATTCATCCCAATACATGACATCCTTTGGATAAGTCCACTTGTTTTTATCCGCCACAAAAGGATATATAAATGAAATACCCTTTTCCATATTTCTGCCATCTGGAAGTGAAAACGTCCAGAGCTGTCTGTCAGCTAATATATGACAAATCGTGGCCATCGCATCTGCATTAAATAAAGAATATCCGTAAGGTTTAGTCCTTCTCAACTCCAGGGGAAAAGCCCCGTTCTCATCCATTTGATTCGGCAATAAAATGGTCTTAAACCTATGTTCACATGTGTCCAGTAAAGCCTTATTCCCCGTTAATCGGGCAAATGCAGCCACTTGCATGACCCAACAAGTTCCATGATTATTTTTGGCATTCCGTTCATCTATACCGTACGGATGAGTCGTCACCCAGGATAAATACTGCTCAAACCAACTTTTTACGCCGGCAATTTCCCTTTTTTTATCTGGTAATGCCTTTTCAATAACCCTTAAACTTTGAGCCACCTCTATCATTTGTATCATATCAATGATACCAATCCCGCGACCTGTAACCCTTCCTTTTATCGCCTGAGCATAGAGGAGAGAGGGATTCATCAGCGTTTCCTCATTTAAAAACCATGCTTCATAATGCTTGAATGCCTGTTCCGCGTATTCCCTTTTCTTTTCTATCAAATACGCAGAAGTCAAGGTACCCACAAGCTGGCTGAAACGGATCATCGCTTTTCTATGGGCAACAAAATTATTGGGATTACTCATACCATCCCTTTGAATATAAGGACTATCGGGGCTGACCGGATTTTCCCACCAATAATCACCTTCCGAATAAAAGTCATGCTTTCCGCCCGCTGAACGAGGAGATGATTCATTGGTAACCGTTATCGGTTTTTCAATCATAGCCTGTTTCGCCAGGCTTATCATTTTATTTTTATAGGCCTCATCCATCATATATTTTTCAACCCAACCCGATTGGGCATTTAGAAAATAAAGGGGAAGCATCAAATAAAGGACAAAGGCATATTTTCTGTTGATCATCATAGAGGGAATTTAAAAACTTGAACCTTTACAAGATTACTTCATTTTCTTGTCTAAGTATTCAAAAAAGGGATAAAAATTATTTATCTTGTCAGTATGAAACCAATAGTACAAATATCACTGGACCTCACTAATATTGATGAGGCGTTAGAAACTGCAGCTATGGCCCTCCGCGCTGGCGTCGATTGGCTGGAAGCTGGAACTCCCCTCATTTTAGCTGAGGGCTTGCACGGTGTAAGAAAACTTCGCGAAGCTTTTCCTGGTATTCCCATTGTTGCAGACTTGAAAACCATGGATGGTGGATATCTGGAAGCTGAAATGATGGCAAAAGCAGGGGCCACTCATGTGGTTGTTATGGCTCGCGCTCACGAAGAAACCATTAAATGTGTCGTTCAGGCTGGTAAAGACTATAATATTCAGGTTATGGGCGATAATCTGGGCTGTCCTGACATGGTTGCCGGTGCAAAATGGCTGGAAGACTTAGGTTGTGATTTTGTGATTCATCATATTGGTTATGATGAGCGCAGAGGTATTGCCGCAAGAGGTCTTAGAATGCCTAATCCTCTGGATCAACTAAGGGAGGTCGTTGATGCGGTGCGTGTTCCTGTACAGGCTGTTGGTGGCCTTTCCCTGGAACAAGCCATTCAATGTCCGCTGTATGGCGCGCCGTTAGTGGTTTTAGGTGCCCCATTGACCATCGATGCCGATGCCTTTAAAACGGCAGATGGAAATTTAGAGGCTTCCCTCCGTTTAATTTGTGAAAAAATACATGCATACAAGGATGTTCCCGTCCGGTCTGCTTAAAATTTGAAAATATGTCCAGTTTATTAAGTCCCGCAGTAGTAAATTTTGCTCCTGAAAAAGGCTCTGTTGAGATTCGTGAAATCGCTGTCCCCATTATAGGTGATGATGATGTTTTATTGGAAGTAGTCAATGTAGGTGTTTGTGGCAGTGACCTGCATCAGTGGACAGCCGATCATAGCTGGCCTGTAAATTACCCTGTGGTTTTAGGGCATGAATTTGGTGGTCTTATTGCCGCATTAGGTAAAAATGTCTCTGTTTGGAAAGAAGGTGACAGGGTGGTTAGTGAAACCGCTGCCATTATCAATCCTAATAGCCCTATGTCAAAAACAGGACTGTATAATCTCGATCCCGATAGAAAAGGATTTGGTTATGGTGTAAATGGTGCCATGACAAGGTATGTAAGGGTCCCTGCACGTTGTCTCCATCGGGTACCCACTCATTTATCCTTTCAAGAAGCTTGTCTGACAGAACCTTGCTGTGTTGCCTATAATTCTGTGGCTGTAAATAGTTCCGTAAAACCTGGCGATCGGGTTATTGTCATTGGTCCGGGCACTATCGGCATATTATGTGCCGCTGTGGCACGCATTTGTGGTGCTGAAGTAGCCGTTGTTGGCCTTGAATCTGATAAATTAAGATTGGATATCGCAAAACAATATGGTTGTGAAACCATCATCGGAGACGCCACAGAATGGGCGAAAGACAGGGACGGACTAGGCGCCGACCTTATTGTGGATGCCGCTGGTGCAAGTATTACCTTAAAAATGGCGTTGCAATGGGTCAGACCTAACGGTCAAATAACTAAAGTGGGCTGGGGTCCTCAACCTCTGGGCTTTTCTCTCGATCCTTTGGTTCAAAAAAATGTAACCCTTAAAGGTAGTTTTAGTCATAACTGGCCCATCTGGGAAAGGGTGATTGCACTCCTCGCCAGTGGTAGCCTCAATGTGAAACCTATTATTGGTGGCGTTTGGGCCATCGATCAATGGAAAGAGGCTTTTGAAAAAATGCACCACGGCGAAGTAGTCAAAAGTGTCCTAAAACCCTTCTGATATGCGCCTTCACGGTAAAGTTATTATTGTTACAGGAAGTACCACCGGTATTGGCAAGGCTATGGCCTCCCGATTCGTTCAGGAGGGTGCCAAAATAGTCATTCATGGTTTGGAAAAGGATTGGGGCGAGGAGGTTATTCATACTTTGGGTAGCGAAAATGCTGCACTTTGTATCGGTGATCTCCAAGACGAAGCGACTATAAAGGAATTGGTGCGTTGTGCTATCTTTTCTTTTGGGAAATTGGACTCGGTCGTTAATAATGCCGCTTGGGTGGTATCTTCTAATCTGGATTCTACAGACGCCTCTTTTTTTGAAAAAATATTAAAAATCAATACGATAGCTCCTTTTCTCCTCATTAAGGAAAGTCTTCCCTATTTGACCGCTCAAAGAGGATCCGTGTTGAATATTGGCTCCGTAAATGCCTATAGTGGAGAACCCGATTTACTTGCTTATAGTGTATCAAAAGGTGGCTTAATGACCCTGACCAGAAATTTGGGCGATACCTTACATCGGGAAAATGGCGTTAGGGTGAATCAAATTAATCCAGGTTGGGTGCTGACAGAAACGGAACAGCAAAGAAAAATGTCCCATGGATTATCAGAAAATTGGTTTGAAAAAATTCCTTCTGTTTTTGCCCCTTCCGGCCGGCTTATAAAACCAGAAGAAATTGCCGCCGCCGCAGTCTATTGGCTGGGTGACGAATGTGGCCCTATCTCCGGACAAATTGTTGAATTGGAACAACATCCTTTCATTGGAAGAAATCCCCCAAAAGATTCTTCTACCATAAATCATTAAAATGCCTCAATTAGCCGCTTTTCCGAAGGCCTATATGAATGCGCTTTGTAAAGATGGAACCATGAAGGTTTCTGAATGGATTGATATCGCCTGCCGCCTCGATATTGATGGCCTCGAATGGTATGCAGGGTTTCTGGAAATGGAAAATGCTGATAACTGGAAAATTTTCCGACGTCAGGTGGAAGATAATGGTAAGGTTATCCCTATGATGTGCTGTTCTCCAGATTTCACTCATCCCGATAAGTCATTTCGCGACATAGAAATAGCTAAACAAAAGCATTGGATTGACATGACTTATGCGCTCGGTGGAAAGTTTTGCAGAGTTCTTTCAGGGCAAAAAAGACCCGAATTATCCATTGACCTGGGTATTCAACTTGCCGCCGACTGCATTCATGAATGCTTACCTTATGCACAAGAGCGGGATATCACGCTCATCATTGAAAATCATTACAAGGATGATTTCTGGACATATCCTGAATTTGCCCAAAAAATGGACGTGTTTTGCGCCCTGGTAGATAAGATTAATCATCCTTTTTTTGGGGTGAATTATGATCCGAGCAATACCTATCTGGCCGGTGAGGATCCGTTGGAATTATTGAAAAGAGTAGTGCATCGCGTGGTCACCATGCATGCCAGTGACCGATATTTGAAAGAAGGCACCCTGGAAGACCTGAGAAATGAGGAGGGAGGTGCCGTGGGCTATGCCAAACGCCTTAGTCATGGGGAAATTGGAAAAGGCCTGAACGATTATGATGCCATTTTTACCCTGCTAAAAAAACAAAATTTCAACGGGTGGATCAGTATTGAAGACGGCGTAGATGGCATAGAACAACTGGAGCGAAGCGTATTATTTTTGCGTAAAAAAATGAAGGAATATTTCTCCTGAAAACTGATTATTCCTATAAATGAAACCCGCACCTACCCGATTTTTTGACATCCTGAAGCACCTTGGTCCGGGAATAATTATTGCAGGCTCCATCGTTGGTTCCGGAGAGCTTATCGCCACAACACTTGTAGGAGCAAAAACTGGCTTTGTCCTCCTTTGGCTTATTGTATTAGGCTGTGTCATAAAGGTATTTACCTTAATTGAATTTGGTAGAAATACCATTATCCATAGTACATCCCCCCTGGTTGCCTTAAATGAAATACCTGGTCCGAAAGTAAAGGTTCGCTGGATCATCTGGTATTGGTTTTTCATGATTGTTCTTATCATATCTCAACAAGGAGGCATACTAGGAGCCACCAGTCAGGCTGTTTCCGCCATTTCTTTTACAAATAATGAGATTCACTGGCTAAATAATATCAATATTTTGTCGCTCATTATCGCTTGCATTACCGCTTTGATGCTGTATTTTGGTCGCTTTGCGTTCATTCAATCGTTTTCCACCTTTCTGGTATTCCTTTTTACGACGGTAACCCTTTTCAACGTCGCTTATCTTCAGTTTATTCCCGGATGGGAAATATCATGGGCAGATTTAAAAGAAGGTATTAGTGTGGGTATTCCGGAAAGTAAAGATGGGCTGGCCATTGCCCTGGCCGCATTTGGCCTTATCGGTGTCGGATCGTCGGAAATAATCATGTATCCTTACTGGTGTCTGGAGAAAGGCTATGCCAAATTTACTGGCCCATTCCAGGATACCCCAGAATGGCACGACAATGCAAAAGGCTGGATTAAGGTGCTACAGATTGATGCCTGGCTTTCTTTGGTTGTTTATACTGTGACTACCGTTGCTTTTTATCTCCTTGGTGCTTCTATTCTGCATAGAAACGAGCTTTTACCAGAGGAAAACAACCTCATCACCACACTGGGTGAAATGTATGTTCCTGTTTTTGGTTTATGGGCAAAACCTGTGTTTTATGCCGGAGCCATTGCAGTCCTTTATTCTACTTTTTTTGTTGCAGCGGCTGGAAATGCCAGGGTATTGGCCGATGGTTTTGCCTTGGTTGGTATAATAAAAAAGGATGCTCAAACACATGAAAAATGGACTAAATTACTCTCTTTCGCCTGGCCCATTGCCGCGTTAATCCTGTTCCTGTTCATTCAGGCACCAAAATCAATGATCATCTGGTCGGGTATCGCCCAGGCTGTCATGCTCCCGATGCTCGCTTTTGCAGCCCTATATTTTCGGTATTTTAAAACCCCTCAAAAGCTGACCCCTCATTTTATCTGGCAAATATTTTTAATCATCTCCGCTATCGGCATGCTCATAGTAGCAGTATGGACCTTGTGGTCTAAATGGCCAAATATGAAATTTCACTAAAACTGGGTGTATAAGCGAAAGTTTGTTTCGCCAATATACTTGTTATTTATGTGTAATGCTACCACAAACAATTAACTATAGAGAAGTTATAGTTTCGTTTTAACGAAACTTTCAGTATATTTGACGTATTGTATAATTGTAACGAATGGACAAACATTTCGAAATCTTATTTTTAGACGAGGCATTTGAATTTTTGAGCAGCTTAGAGCGAAAACATTACGAAAAAATACTTTATAACATTCGTAAATCTCAAGTAGAACTTGACCCTGAACTTTTCAAAAAACTCTCGGATGACATTTGGGAATTTAGGACGCTTTATCAGGGTTTACGGTATCGACTGCTTGCTTTTTAGGACAAGACTTCAACAATTAACACTTTGGTTGTTTCGACACACGGATTTGTCAAAAAAAGAAGTAAAGTTCCAGACAATGAAATTCAAAAAGCAGTAAACATAAGGACAAAATATTTAGTAGAAAAACAAGTAAAAGATAAGAAAAAATGAAAGCTTATACTTTAGACCAAGTACAAGACAAACTAATTGGTAAAATTGGGACACCTAGACGTGACATATTTGAATATGAACTTCAAATGGACTTAATTGGTAAAGCCATTAAGCAAACACGACAAGAAAGAAATTTGACACAGGAAGAACTTGGAAAACTAATTGGTGTTCAAAAAGCCCAAATTTCAAGACTTGAAAACAATGCAAGTAATGTTACAATAGACACTTTGATAAAAGTTTTTACGGCATTAAAAGCAAATATAAAATTACAAGTAGAACTACCTAATCTGAACATCAGGATTGGACAATAATACGGCACATAATAACATTGGTAATAGGCGAGGTTTCGTGCTCCGAACTAACTTTTATATTGAATAGGCTGACCACCCAATTTGTCAGAAATGAACAATAATAAAACGTGGAGATCAAAACCCATTTTAAAAACGGGGGCGTATTTAAAAAGCCTTATGACTAGGACAATTTAAACATTAAAAATTTTCAAATTATTAGCCACAAAAAATGTGTTGACATTTTTTGGAACTATTAATTTTATTCAAGCTATTGACTTTTTCTTTATTTGTCAGTGGGCTAAGCTGAAACAAGTCAGCTGCATCTTTTGTTACCCAATACCATTCAACCTTTGAATCCTGGAAGAATAAATAATTTGAATAAACTTTAATTAATATTAGGGAAGACCCATGGAAATAGGAATAGATAGTTTTGCTGCCTTTGTGACGGATGCTCAAGGAAATCCTGTCGGTACCGCTCAAGATGCATTACGCGAATTACTGGATCGCATACAGTTGGCCGATGAAAAAGGGCTGGATGTATTTGCCATCGGGGAGCACCATAGAAAGGAATTTTTAGATTCCGCTACCTCGGTTATTTTGGCCGCTGCCGCCGCGCGCACCTCTCGGATTCGATTGAGTAGTGCAGTGACCGTACTCAGCGCAGCAGACCCAGTAAGGGTATTCCAACAGTTTGCTACGCTAGACTTACTCTCCCAAGGTCGTGCCGAACTGGTTGTAGGGAGAGGTTCCTTTACAGAAGCATTTCCCCTTTTTGGTTTGAATATTCAAGATTACGATGCCCTGTTTGCAGAAAAGCTGGATCTACTGTTGCAGCTCAACGAACAAGAGGTAATCACCTGGAAGGGGAGATTTCGACCTTCCTTGCAATCGCAAGCGATTTATCCAAGGCCTATGCAAGCCAAACTCCCCATCTGGTTAGGTGTAGGTGGCACCCCCGCTTCCTTTGCGCGGGCAGGTTCTCTTGGACTTCCCTTAATGGTAGCTGTAATTGGTGGTGAGACGCACCGTTTCCGTCCCTTGATTGATCTGTACCGGGAAGCTGGAGACAAGGCTGGTTTTGCGCAAGAAGACTTAAAGGTAGGCCTGCATTCCCTGGGTTATGTAGCAAAAACCCATGAAGAAGCAGTGGAAACTTACTACCCCGGCTATGCCAAAACCTTCACCCGCATCGGTCGCGAGCGCGGTTGGCCACCCGTCACCCGAGGACATTTTGAAGCCCAAAATGCTCCTAGAGGAGCCTACCTGGTAGGGGATTCCGATGAGGTGGCAGAGAAAATTCTGCGTCATAGTTCCTCTTGGGGAGGCATTGATCGCTTTACCTTTCAGCTGGACAATGCCGGACTGAGTCATCAACAGCTCAGTGAAACCATTGCCTTGATTGGGGAAGAGGTGATTCCTAACATTAGGAATTTTTAAAAATATATGTATTGAAAACCAATAGTTTATAAACATTTTAATAAAAATTGTTCTAATTTTGCCATAAAAAAACAAGACAAAATTGAGACAAATGAAATTAAAAGTAGTTCTTAAAAAAGTAAAAAAAGAAGATGACAAAGGGTATTTGAGAATTTCTGTAAGGGAGAAAAATAAAACTTCTCTAAAAAGTTCAATATTTTTCATACCCTCATGCAAAATTTGATACTTTACGTAAAATTGCTGCCTTCAAATATGAAGGTTCGGCGCCAGTAGGATTAAATGAATGGATAACGATGCGAATAAAGGTAGATGGTGGACAAGCTGAAATGTTCATCAATAATATGAAATATTCATCTTTTATAGTAGATAAGATGTTAGGGAATGTTAAACAAGGAGGTGTTGGACTCTATGTGGATATTGCAACAATTGGTTACTTTAAAGACTTGAAAGTGACTAAAAGAGCATTAAGAGTTCCAAAAGCAAATGAAAATAAAATTGACGAAATATAATTTAATGTTCCAATAAAGGATATGAATTGTTTCCAAAATCAAATGATTTTAAAACAATTATTTCTTGTTGCCTAACTCTGAAAGTTGGCATATATATTAAATTAAAATCCATAAGATACCTTTAGTTGTTTTATTGATTCAATATACTCTTCCGTTGGGTTAAAATTTTCATCATAAAAAGCTAATGTTGACGTGTAAGTTTCTATAAATGAATTAAATTCATCAGCTAACCATTTGTATTTTAGAAAAATACTTTCAGAAACGGAATTTGATAAAAGGTTTTCAGAAATGTAATAATTGTATTTTTCAAAAAAATATTCTTTGTCCTCTACTTTAAAAATATGATTAAAAACATTTAGGTATTTTATTTCACAACTGACCTTTACCAAGCTTGAATTTAGAATTGAATCAATTTGGTATTCATCAATGGATATGTGATCACTTAACTGCTTTACAAATTCTTTTGAAAGTATTATTCGTGGAAATACAGCAAGGTCGATTTCCAATTTATAAGCTGTTGCCAATGGAACACCTAAAGCAATTGAAGATTGGTCGATAAATAAACCGTAATCAATACCACCCCTTAAAAAATAACCTTTTTGAACAAATTCAAAATACAATTCAGAAATTACCAATAAAAGTTCAACAAGGGATTTTTCGCCATTGCTGCTAATATTTTTTGCTGTTAAACAAATATTGTCACTAAATAAGTAATAGCTAAATTTATCATTATCTAATTTGGATATAGCTTTATTAAATGTTTCAATAAAATCACTGGCTTTTTGGGAATAAAATACCCGGCCAACCTCATCATCCTCTTAATTACCTTCTGAATTGTCCACTATAAATTCAGCATAGAATTGAACAGCTTCATTTTCAAATTCTTTAAGTTTATTTTGAAAACCAAGAACATCTAAAAATGCAACAGCTCTATTCCCATAAATATATTGCGAAACCATAAGCTATTGGGATAATGAAACCATTAATATTGAAAAAATGAAAAGACTGTAATGCCAATTATTAGTACCTGTCTTTCCAAAAGTACATATATTTTGTTACAAACGGTCTTTTATGTTTTAAGGCTAAAACTTATATTCAGAAATCATATTCCCAAAAATTCCTTTTGTTTGTCTCCTTCTCATTTAATGAAATTTTATCCTTTGTAGCTGCTATTTCAAATTGTTGTAATCGGTAATTACAAATGCACTATTTTCGGGAAATAAGAATGCACCACCAATGATCCCTTAGGGACCTTCAATGTCAATTCTGTTTGGTTTTACTTTTAAAAAGGCTTTATTCAGTGCCTTTCTTGGTTTCAACTCTTTTACATTCATCTTCAAATTATATTTTTTATTTTAGTCTGTTAAGATAATGGTATGTATTACCAAAAATTTTGTTCCGATTTATTTATAAATAAAGATAGACTATTTTATTCATAAATCATCCCATGGACTTTTATATCTTCCGGAGGTTCTTAGTAATAATTCCAGCAGAACCAATATTTAAAAAAACCATAAAACAAGAAAGAAGAAGGGCTATAAAAAGCGAATCGCCTCTTGGCGAAGGCGTGAGATTATTGAGTTTTAGACCATCTTGAGCCGTAAATAAATATAAATCAGCTCATTTTATTCGTATATTTGAGCCGATAAAGCAACCAAATCGGCTCATTATGTATAATTGGCAACACAAAAATTGGCCTGTATTTACATTTGATAGCTCATCAATAGATAATGTATTGATGAAGTTCATGTTAAAAGCCGGAGAACTAAAAGGTATCATCTCTGCATTACCAGAAGACATAAGTACAGAAACGATAATACAGATAATGGTCTCCGAAGCAATCAGTACATCTGAAATTGAAGGAGAGATAATAAACAGAATAGATGTAATGTCATCCATTAGAAAAAATCTTGGATTACCTATTTCAAAAGAACCAAAAGATAAAAATGCCATTGGATTAAGTCAATTAATAATTGATGTAAGAAACACTTATAGACAACCCCTTACTGAAAGTAAGATTCTTGAATGGCATAAACTCCTTATGGGGAATAACCATCGAATCAATGCAGGACAATGGAGAAAAGGCACTGAACCTATGCAAGTAATATCAGGATCTGCATCAAACCCTAAGGTTCATTTTGAAGCTCCCCCATCCAAAAATATTTCAAAAGAAATGAAGAGGTTTATTGAATGGTATAATAAAAGTGAAATTAGTTCCCCCATTATTAAAGCAGCAGTTGCCCATCTTTATTTTGAATCCATTCACCCTTTTGAAGATGGAAACGGAAGAATTGGAAGAGCTATAGCAGAAAAAGCTCTTTCTCAAGGATTTGATCATCCTATTATGTTTAGTATTTCAAAATCTATTGAAGAAAACCAATCAGCCTATTATATAGCATTACAGAATGCTCAACAAAAATTAGACCTTACAAAGTGGATACAATGGTTTGCTTCAATTATAATTTTTGCACAGGATGATGCTGAAAAAACAATTCAGTTTACTGTCAAAAAGGTGAAATTCTTTGATAAGTATGATAAAGATTTTAATGAACGTCAAAGAAAGGTCATTAATAGAATACTGGAAGAAGGCTTTAATGGATTCAAGGGTGGCATGAATGTAAAAAAATATATAAGTATAACAGGCACATCTAAAGCAACAGCAACCAGAGACTTGCAAGAATTAACAGAAATGAATGTGTTTCTAATCAAGGGAGCGGGTAGAGCTACTAGTTATCAGCTTATTATTTAGACCTGATGTTTTGTATTGCAATCATGTTAATTTTTTAGACACTATCCAAAAGCGTTAAGAATTCCAAATTCATCATCAGCCAACCTCCATTTAACTGCATAAAGATTTAAGCAGAGTACTTTCTTTTCCCTTTTGAAAAATATGATTAATTCAGTGTAAATCTTCATAAGCGTTTAACCAATCGAAATAAGTAGTTTGGTTAAATATGGGAATTTTATGCGTTAAACATACATTTTGGGTGTGTCCGGTTCCTCCCTGCATCGGTTTTTCCAGGTTTTCATAAAATAATCCAACTGAAATAGGGGGAATACCTCCCTTTGTACCCAAAACTTTAATCGTATCTCTAAGGATGTAAGCCGCCTTAATGGTATATTGATTTTCAATGCCACTCACAAATTTATCAATTAAATTTTTAGTCCCCTTATGACTTTTTGAATGATATACGATGTCAGGTTCATTGACCAGATCAATGGAATCTAAGGCATAAACTGTTTCCGCGAGATTATATTTTTTCCGGTGATTTGTAAATGGGGTAACCACTTGTAATTGTTTTGGATTAACGGCTGCTACCCCAAGTGAAAAATAATAATCACTGCCGTCCGCATTACCACTTCGAAAAATAGCATTTGGCATTTTTTCAGCCAACCGTTTACCAATAGATGTAAGTTTTTCTTGTGAAGTTACATCAACTTCCCGCTTTCCCTCCAATAGAATAATTCCATTTTCAAATTTTTTACAAAATTCATTAAATTCCATTTCTTTGTTATTTTACCAAGTTACTTTACGTTATTTCTATTCCAGTCCTTTTTACCAAATCGATCAATAAAGAGTCTTTATTATTAATGAACCTATCTTTATCAATAAGATAAGGCTCAATCCTTGAATTCACCCTTTTTGTCAAACTCCAAATTTTTCCAGTCAAATTATCATTCTCATTCTCCGTAACTATCAAAACATCAATGTCACTGTCCTCAGTGGCAGTATTCGACAAATAGCTTCCTGATAAATATATTTTTTCAATACCTCTACAATCTCACTTTTAGACACAATATTAAGTTCTTAGTTTTATACATTCAATCCATCCTTCCCCGCTTATTGCTTCACAAAAGCGCTGGTACTTACATTTTGCTCATTTTCAATGATTAAATAATATATGCCAGTACCGAAATTGGTCATGTCAATCTTTTTTTCCAGGTAGCCAATATTCGTTTCGACCGAATTATTCGTATAACAAAGTCTTCCTTGCTGATCTACTATCTTAAACTGGAAGGACCCTGGTTTGTATATCGTAGTTTGAATGGTCAGAAAATCAGAAACCGGATTGGGATACACATTATTTATTCCTGATTCCCGTACTTTAAATTCTTCAAACTTAGATTGAAATTGATCATCTAACCAGGCTGTTCTTAATTTAACCCAATTTTTAAGCCATACAATTTCCTCGTTGTAAGTCTTGCTGACATAAAAGTTCGGCCAAACGTAACTACCCAGCACCGGCCATTCCTTAAAATTTCTTTCCTGCGACTCAGATAATAAATTTGACATACTATCTATATCTGACCATAATTTTTCGGTTGAATAGACTGTTTTTCTCAATGCTTTCCAACGGTCATTCAACCTTTGCACAAATAAGGGATCTTCCAACATCCTTTTCCACCAAAATGGGATTAACCAGTAATCTTCCGGACAAATGCTGTTATATTCAAAAACAAATCCCTCTGGATTGCCATTGGTACAATAATTCACATTTCCCAGCGCCAGATCAAAATCCCATATTGGCCCCATAAATAACTTACCACCTAAATCGTCTCTTTTTTTATATAAAAAAGTGCTTAACCTGTAAGCATCCGGATTTTTTGTCAATTCATTTACAATCAGATAATCTATAAATGCATTTTCATCGATATATTTTCTGAATCCCTTTAACGGATCATTAAAATTGAATTGCAAAAGGGATTTTTCAAAATCGGTAACATATCCCTGAATGTATTCCTTTTGTTTTGCATTGATATCATCAGAATCAGGATATTCATACTGATAAAAAATAGTTTGTGCACCTTTCCTGTTGATTGGAAAATAGGGTGAATGCCAGCCCGTTCCTCCAGAACCTGTTTGTTTATCTATTTTAATGATATACCCGCCCGTCAATGCATTTCCCATAGTTGTGGTTGCATCCAACTTACTGATATTAACCCTGTTATTATCCCGTTTTATTTTTTCTATTAGGCTAAATACCCCTTTATATGCTCCATTAATAACCACTTCACAAAATTTTGTCCTGGGCGCATAATTCCCCAAAGCTGAACCCCATTTATAAGCTAACGCATTTCTAATCAATGATTTGTCCGTATAAGGTGCATTAAGGATCCAATCCTCCTCTTTTGGTAACCCCAATAAGGAGACATTAATTCCCTCCTCCGCATCATTGTAAATCTCAAAGCCATATTGTTTCTTTGGGAACATCTGGGAACTGGAACCTCTTATTTCAATACCTATTTTTCCAGCATAGCCCGTCGGTACATCTGTGATGCGATTACGTTTTCCGGAACCATTGTCAATAATTTTTAATTGAGCAACAATTTTAGGTTCATCCACTATCGTTTTATTACCTGTCTCAATAATAAAAACAGGTAGATTAGACTCGGTGAAAAGAACCTGAGCTATATAAGTATTTACAATTAAAACCATAAATACAGAAACCAAAAACCCCTTTTTCATTTTGCACTTTTAAAAACCCGTAGGTTCAATTTATTTAATCTTAACCCTTTTAAAAATAATCTCACTATAATTGTTCCGCTCGTACAAGATACCTATGGTGTTTTTATTCAAAAGGACTAAATCTGAATATGCACTCCAATCCCCTTTATAACCTGGTGAGGATTTATCTACGAGCATTGATTTTGGCCAGGTTATGCCCTCATCATAGCTGATTTTTACCATCAGATTATCTCGTTTCAACGCATCCGCCGGATTAGAGAAAGCCAACACCGTTTTCCCCCTTTTTTCGCCAATACTTATGATTGATCCCTGACAAACAGGGTCAATTAAATCGTTATTGAAGAAAACAGTATCCCATTTTTCGCCGCCATCACTGGAGTAAGCGATAATCCTGTTTCGTATATCTCCTGCTTGATTCCTGATATTAAGGAGCATCCTGTCACCGCTCAACGCAGCACCTATCGCTTCATTGGAACCCTTTAACGGAATATTTTCGCTTATATGAAAGGTTTTTCCATGATCATCGGTATAATAACCATGTGCATAATAATCCCTGAATTCATTTTGGGGTTCCCCCTGAGAATGATTTGCCGCGATAAAAATTCTTCCTTTATATTTTCCTTCCGTAAATTGAAATCCATGACCCGGCGTATTTGCATAGCTTCGCCAGTCTTCCTTAAAGTTATAGGAAAGGTGGAATGGGCGGTGTACCTGAGATGTAATGTTAACAGGATTGGTCCAGGTTATGCCCATATCGAAAGAACGAATGAACCAAACCTCTCTGATGCCATGCCCCTTCCTGATTTCATTCTCATGATTATTCCCCGTATTGTAAAACAGATAAATAACCCCATTGGGATAAGCTGGATCAAATAAATCGACTACCGGCGCAGGATTTCCCGCCTGAAGTTTATCAATATCTACCAATATTTGCAATGCAGACCAGGTCTTGCCCTGATCTATACTTTTTTTCATCACCAGATTTATATCTCCAAAATCGGCACTATTCTGAACCCTTCCTTCGGCGAAAGCCAAAAGGTTACCATTTGGAAGACCTACGACTGCTGGAATTCTATATACTTTATGACCTTCTTGTCCAGATACAAATACTGGTGTAGCATCCTGGCTTTTTAATAGCAAAGGCAATAAAAGACAAATGAACATCATGTTACGCATAACCCAATTCATTAAAAGATTAAACCTAAGGGAATGTATAGGTATTAGGGAACAAATTAGTATATTTAAAAATGCTTAAAGACTTTTTTTATGAATTCGAGAAGAAATTTTTTTAAAACGGCTGGAGCTGCTTTTCTGGCCTCTTCAATTAAGCCCTCTGAAATGTCATACCTGTTTGAAAAAAACAAATCAATGCCTCAACTTTCTGTTCAATTATATACGATTAGGGAAGAAATAAGTAAAAATCCCACCAAGGCACTTCAGCAATTGAGAGTGATTGGCTATGAATGGGTGGAAACTGCTTTTTGGCCGGAAGGAATTACCCTGGCTGAAGGTGGAAAATGGTTAAAAGATGCTGGATTGAAAGTTTCATCTGCCCATATTGAGCTAACATCTGATAACCTTGAAAAACGAATGGTCGAAACGGCCGCTGCCTATAATTGTAAATATCTCATCTGGCATGGCTGGCCGGAAGACGCACTTTATCAGTCTTTAGACGGTACAAAAGCACTCATCGCCAGATATAATCAAGCAGCCGAAATAGCAGAACGACATGGACTTCATTTTGGACTGCACAATCACTGGTGGGAGTATATGATTAAAAATGAAGGACAATATATTTACGAAATCCTGCTCAACGAACTTAATCCATCTATTTTCTTTGAGATGGATGCCTATTGGGTAAAAGTGGCAGGCCAGGATCCGAAAAAAATAGCTAAAAAGATAGGAGAAAGGTTAAAATTTATCCATGTGAAAGATGGTCCTGCCAAATGGAATGACCAGTTAGCTGTGGATAATCCTGACCCTATGACAGCTGTTGGAAAAGGAACAATGGATTATTCAAAAATCCTAAAAGCTGCCAACGGCCAACCTGCCTGGCTAGTGGTTGAAATGGACAAAACGGCTGATGAAGTTTTCAATGCATTGAAAGAAAGCTTTGACTACATGAAGAAAAACCATTGGGTCGCCTAGCTATTTGTAGCAAACATTATGTTTGAACAAGTAAAGACGAGAAAATAAAACGACAACTTATTAAGTTGTATATTTGCATCTATGACTTACAAAAAACGCTATGTTATAGCGGGATGTAAAAAATCTAAAAACAGCGTATTAGTTGTTATGCGTAATAATAAAATCGTTAAAATTTAACCCTAAAATTGCGCAGGGAATCTTTTGAGGTTCATCCCCCCAAAACCCTCGCTGTCAATATTTTTGGAATGAACCGATGGCCGTCTTTTGATTATCAGAACTCAGGGAAATGAAATATTGCCCTTGAGGTAATTCAATTAAAGAGACAGATAATTCCGTGCCATTTTCCCATTGCCATTCTTTAAATTTTGTCCCATTCAAATGATATATCACCCCATTCTTCAAAGGGGTTGAACTTGAAATCTTTAAAATGTCCCCGGAAGGATTAGGATATAGGGAAATACCCATTTGGGCAAATGTATTCGACGTACCTGTGGTAACCAGCGCCGTTGTTGAATAGGTATAGGGAGACCAACCTTTTTCACCCTTTGCCACTAATCTGAACAGGGTATTAGCATTAAATCCAGCATCAGAAAAAGTATATTGGGTCGTATTAGAAGGTAAATTTTTTAAAACCTGATAAGATTTACCGCCATCTATCGAGTATTCTATCTGGTATCCCGTTTCATCCATGGCAATATCAAGCCAATCCATACTTATTATCCCTTTGCTCACCTCTCTGCTTACCTTCCACTGTGCAGGTGCGTCGGGTGTTTCCCTACCTGAAAGACGAATGGCTAATTGCGTATCATAAAGGGATACAGGAGTTACTTGCCTGAAGGCATGCTCCATGAACCCAGGTGGTTGATTAAACCTATGTTTGCCTGTTAGCGTAATATTTCCGCCAATGGCAAAATTCTGATGAAAGGGAGGTTTTTGAATCACTGCCTGATTGTAATTTGGCTGATCTGAGGTAATGTTCCAGGCAACGCCTGACGTAGTGGACCAACCATGTGCCGTTCCATAACTCCCTCTATTATATAATCCAATCAATATCTGATTATTTACTTTTGAAAAGGCGATGTTGTCATATAATAATCCCTGACTCCAACGTCTATGACCTTCACTTGAATTATGATCGCCCATGCTGCTGCTACGGTGAAAAACAATACCCGATGCTGTACTGGCACCATTCGAAACATAAGAATGCCTTCCCTCTGTGGTATGACACTGCGTAAATAAAATATTACTTGTGAATGCACCCACATTAAAATTGTACCTTCTCTCTCCATCAATCAGGGAATGTGGCTCCAATCCTTTAGATTGAATGACCGTTGCAAAATTAGTGCGCGTGAAATCGACGGCAGCATAATAAAAATGAAGACCAGTAAATTGCTTAACCCACACATTTTCGGCTCCATAAAAAGCTATCGCAGACTTGGCGTGTGCCTCATCAAAAACACCTTTGGTCTCAATATCCACCCTTAAATTTTCAACGCCAACCTCGGTTACATTGCCTGGTAAGGCCACTTTATATATTTCTGTTTGAACAAATTCCCTATCAAAATGATCAAAGATGGGTACGTCAAGTTTAATTTTATGCTGATTTCTGTCAATATCGACAATATGTCTTAAGTAATACATATCAACTGCTGTTACAGTCCAGGGTTCATCTGTATCAGGTCCGCCAAAATCAATTCTTTTTAACCAGAAATAAGTACTTGGGTGATAAAGACCTATGGTATCACCTATCTTATAATTTTGACTATTTTCAACCTGAATGGTTTTGGTTCCAGAAGGTAAAAAAGGACTGGTTATTTTTGTCTTGACCCCACCAACCGCTTGCCTCCAATCGGTACCAGTAGAACTGAAACCAACTTCAATGACATTTCGTAAAGCGGGTACATTTCCCGTTGCCACTAAAACCGTATTTTTCAAAGTATCCTCTCCATCACCCTCTCCTCTAAGCACAATGCCACTTGCCTTTATCCTTATCGTTCCAGAAATCAGATATTTTCCCGCCTTCAATAACAAAGCTCCTCTAATTCCTTTTTGGTCCAACGGCAGAGCAGCCATTTCATCCAATGCTTTCTGTATATGCTGGGTATTATCACCTGAAATGGGTTGAATTGTTTTTTTTATATCAACCTCTGGAAGTGCAACACCACCTCCTCGATAACCAGCATGACTAAAATCCGGAATATAATTGTTTTCCTGGTCTGCATGATACATCAGTTGTCCAGATGAATCCGGATAAACAATAGTTGAATAAAATGTTTGACCTAAAAGTAGCGAAGGAACAAAAAATAAATAATTTATTATTGTTTTCATTTTTAAAAATTAAAGGGCTTTGAACATGCTATGTAAGCAATATTATGGAAAGGAAAATCTATAAAACAGGGTAAAAAAGTTTTACTGGAATTTGGCCTTATAATCGGAGGGACTTTGATTATACTGCTTTTGAAAACACTTGTTAAAATATTTTGGATCTCTGAATCCTGTCATATAGCAGACTTCACTCACCGAAAGTTTACCCGTTTTCAATAATTGGGCGGCTCTCTTTAACCTTATAATCTTAATGAAATTTTTTGGTGTCTCTCCGGTTAATGCCCTCATTTTATTAAAAAGAGAAGGTCGGCTTACCGCCAGATCCTGTGCGAACTGATCAACTGAATATTCTGGAAAATCCATATTTTTTTCAACCATGGCTATCGCATTCTGAATTAAGATCTCATCTGCGGAAGTAAAGGTAATTTCAGAAGGCTCTAAAACATCCTTTTCCCTGAATTTTTGACGGCTGAACCCTCTGTTTTTTAAAATATTTTCAACCCGAATAAATAATTCCTTAGGGTGAAAAGGTTTGGTCAAATATTCATCAGCTCCAGTCTTTAATCCTTCTAATTTATAAGAAAATTCAGATTGAGCTGTAAGAAGAATTATAGGTATATGGCTGGTTTCAAAATTTGCCCTTATTTGGTAACTTAATTGAAAACCATCCATTCCCGGCATCATAACATCACTTATTATCAGGTCCGGTTGTAATAATAAGGCCTTTTCAAATCCACTCTTCCCATCTGTTGCCCTTGAAAGAAATATAGTCGGTGGGAAAATCGTACTCAAATAATCTATAATTTCCTCATTATCATCTATTAGCAGGAAATGAAAAGATTGTGTATTTATTAAAGAATCTGATTTAAGCTGCACATCTGACCAATCTTCCCAGGATGGAGATTGATTCATTTCTATGGTTTTTGCTACCTTTTCAATGTCTGTCCTTATTTGCTCCGTACTTTTCCCTTGGTCAGCCTGATTTAAATTAATCGGAAATGTCACTTCAAAAGAGGCACCTTTATTAGGTTCACTATCTACTTTGATATCTCCTTTATGAAGCTTTACCATTTGTAAAGAAAGGGCCAGACCAATGCCTGTACCTTCATTTTGGACACGTAAAGAAGGATGATGATTATCCTTTTCATAGAACCGCCTGAAAATTTCATGCTGGAATTCAGGCGCTATACCGATTCCGCTATCTTTGAAGGTACAACTTGCCAACGATCCTCTCCTATTGATTATAATGGAAATATTTCCCCCCTCGGGTGTAAATTTTAAGGCATTGGAAAGTAAATTATAAAATACCTTTTCCATTTTATCCCTGTCTATAAATACAGGGAATGGTGAAAACTCATAATTAATCTTAAAATCTATGTGATGTAGCCTCATCTCATCTCTAAATGAATCAGAAATATCCATTAAAAAGGAAATAATATCCGTTTCTTCGATGTTCATTTCCTCATGATCTCTTTCAAGTTTCCTGAAAGTCAACAACTGATTTACCAGATGTAACAATCGTACTGCGTTCCTGTGAGCTGTTTTTAAAGGTCCAGTTTGATGTTTATTTTCCTTATTACTGGCGAGCAATTCTTCTAATGGGCCTAAAATTAGGGAAAGAGGCGTCCGTAATTCATGCGTAATATTAGTGAAAAACCTAAGTTTCATCTGATGAATTTCAGATTGCTTCTCTTTTTCCAGCTGTTCCAGTGCTAAGGTATGGTTCAAAACTATAAACCGGTATCCTATAAATAAGGCAATTGCAAACAAAGAGAAATAAACGATATAAGCAGGTAAGCTTAGCCAGGGTGAAGGTAATACCTTGATGGTTATTATTTTTTCCTTTGGATTCCAAATACCATCATTATTTCCTCCCTTTAATCGAAACAGATAACTGCCTGGTTTTTGAAGAGTGTAGGTAACTTCATGACTACCAACAATATATTGCCACGATTTGTCCAGCCCCTCCAGTTTGATGGCATAATGGTTTTTTTGTGGATTCAAATAATCCAGTGCCGAAAATTGTAATGTAAAATTTGCCTGATTATACTTAAAATTAATAAAATCCATTTTGTTTAAGGCCTTGGAAAGGATACCATCCTTAGCTCCTACTTTTACCTCCCGGTTATTCACAATCAATCGGGTAAGGACTACTTTTGGTATATATCTGTTAGTTTTTAAATGGGAAGGCTGGAACCATGTGAATCCATTTTTTCCTCCAAAAAGTAAACTTCCTGTTTTCTCTTCCATTAATCCGGCATTGTAATTAAATTCCAGATTTTGGAGACCATCACTACTGTTATAATTCAGAAAAGTTTTCCTCGCCATATTAAATCTGGAAATTCCTTGATTTGTACCCAACCAGATTTCACCCCGCTTATCTTCAAGAATGGTAAAAATAGTATGTCCTGCTAACCCATCTTTTTCTGTGAAATATTGAAAGGATTGATTATTTCTGTAAATAAGACCATTTGAAAAAGTGCCAATCCAGATATTTCCCTTTTTGTCTTCGTACAAAGAAGCAATATTATATCCATCCAGATACCTCTTAAAAGAATAATTTCCCTTATCTATATTTTCCTTTAACAGAAGATTCAACCCATTGTCTGTTCCAATCCACAAATTTCCTGACTTATCTAAAATAAGCGTTCTACCCAGATTATTGCTCAGGCTTTCTTTTCTTTTGGGGTCATGTTGAATTTGAATTACTTTTTTCTTTTCAATATCCAACAAATTCAAGCCTCCACCATACGTCAACACATAAATCAGGTTTTTTACTTTTATTAAGGAGTAAACGTTTAAACTTGAAAACTTATCCCATCCTTTTGCTCCTTTTCCATAATTGATAAAGGATTTATTTTTCACATCATAATGATCAAGTCCTGCATTATAAGTTCCTATCCAAAGCTGATTATTTTCATAATATAATGATTTTATATTGTTTCCACTTAAAGTATTTGATTTTAAAGGAGAATGAAACAGGTTTAAAAAGGTTTGTTTCCCTTTTTCAAAATAATTAAGACCGCCCCCCTCCGTTCCAATCCACAAATTCCCTTTTTCATCTTCTTTTATGGCACTGACTACATTATGACTTAAACTATTTTTTTCAGGAACATGTACATAATTATGAAACCGTTTTATATCCGGATCATAAAAATTTACACCCCCGTAAAAAGTACCTACCCATAAACTTCCCTTTTTATCAAAAAACACAGACCAGATAGAACTACTGCTTAAATTGGATTGATTTTTTTCATCTGCTACAATCGCTCGAAAATTATTACTGCCCGGATTATACTGGTTCAAACCAACAAAAGTGCCCACCCAGATTTGTCCTTCAGGATGTATCGCAATACTTCTTATCATATTATTACTTAAAGACCTTGCATCCTTTTCAATATGTTTATATTGCGAAATTTCATTTGTTACTGTATGCCATTTATATAATCCTTCTCCGTGAGTTCCCATCCATAACTGCTTATTATTATCACTTTGAATTGCATAAATAGCCTGCCCCTTCAATGATTTAATATCAGAAATATCTGGAAAATTAACTTCCTCCAATACAACCTGTTTATTCGGTCCATACTTCAGTTGAAACAGACCTGCATTGGTTCCTACCCATATTTTTTTACTTTCATCTTCATGAATGGATAATACATTTAATGGAAGACCATTAAATTCCACAGACTGATTCTCAAATTTATTTTTAGTTGCATTAAACAAGTACAAACCATCTGGTACACCGACCCATAAATTACCCTGACTATCTCTTAATAAAGCTTGTATATAATATTCTGAAATATCATTAATTCTTGTTTGATAGAAAGGATAGTTCTGGAAATCATTTTTTTCTGAATTGAATCGGCTAAGTCCTTTTGTTGACCCTGCCCAGATGGTTTTTAACAGTGGATCAAAATAAAGAAGACGAATATCATCAAATAATATGCTGTTTGGATTACCTCCTTCTTTTCTAAAAATCTGAATATTATACCCATCAAATCGATTTAAACCATCTCTGGTTCCAAACCATAGAAAGTGATCATCATCCTGTGTAATAGCAATAACAGAACTATTTGAAATACCCTCTTGCACACTTAACCTTCTGAAAGTTACCTGACTATAACCCGGAGGGTAAATAAATAAGAAGCAAAAAATGAAGCCTGATAATTTTCCCATCACTAGTTTTAACAACCAAAGAGGAAATGTACAAAAAAAGTCTGAAGAAATCGGGGTTACCTTTAACTTCAGACTCATAAACACTATTTGGGTTTAAAATTTACCTTTTATAGGAAAGTTTCCTTTTTAATGCTTCCACATAGTAATAATCAGCGTAAATGATAGGAACATCAATTTCTACTTTATTTGGCTTTCCTCCTACGCTGTGTTTTAAAAAGAAGGGTGATTGATTGGTCCTATAGGTTTCATTTTGCAGATTTTCTAATATTTTATCCGCATAAGAACGATATTTTTTTGCTTTTGATTTATCAAATTCAGCTAATTCAAGTAACCCGGAAGCTAAAATAGTTGCAGCAGAAACATCTCTTTCCTCATTTGGAATATTGGGTGCGTTAAAATCCCAGTAAGGAATCAGATCATCGGGCATATTAGGATGTGAAAAAATATAATCAGCAATTTTATGGGCAAATCTTAAAAATTGAGGATCCTTGGTTTCCCTGTATACCATCGTATATCCGTATAATCCCCAGGCCTGCCCTCTTGCCCAGGCAGAAGCATCAGATGCGCCCTGGTGTGTCACTTTTTTTTGAATAACACCTGTATTAGGATTATAATCAACGACATGAAAACAACTATTATCTGGCCTGTAATGATTTTTCATGGTGAGAAAAGCGTGAGAATAAGCTATGTGGTAATAGCTGGAATCACCCGTCCAGGTTGTTGCCCTGAATAACAATTCTAAATTCATCAAATTATCAATAATCACCGGAAAATCCCAGACATCTCTGTGATGATCCCACGAGCGGATGAGTCCAACTTTAGGATTATATCGGGAGCTTAACGTTTTTGCTGCCTGAAGAATGATGGCTTTATAATTTTCATTTTTAGTAGCCTCATAACCATTGCCGAAACTGCAATAAATTTTGAAACCTAAATCATGCGTTTTTTTATCCAGTTTCTCTTTTTCCAGATATTTTCCCCATCCTTCTGCAGCCTCTTTCAATTTAGTATTTTGCTTATAATCATGTAATTGCCATAAAATACCCGGATAAAAGCCACTGGTCCAGCTCCCTGAAGGCGTATTCAATAAACTTCCATCTACATTAAGCGTTCTTGGAAAGTTTAATGAATCTGGTTTATGGTTTGGCAATTCCCTTACTGCCTTATCATAAATACGGTTTAATTCTTTTTCTACCCAATTACTCTTTATTGGATGAATCCATAATGTACCTGTCATCAAGGCAAGAAAAGTGCCAAGCCCATGAAATACAGGCGAAGAAAGTTTTAAAAACATGAGGTAAAGGGTGTTTATGAAAGAGAATGCAGTAAATTTACATTCTCTTCCATATTTTTCATAATATCAACGTACAATAATTTGTGAAGACATTGTTCCTCTTTCAGTTACTAATCTGCCAATATAGATGCCAGCACTAAATTGAGCTGGCAAAGAAAAATGGACTCTGTGTAAACCTGCATCTTGCCTTTGATTCACAATATTCAACATTCGTTGTCCCATTAAATTGTAAATTGATAAATCTACTTGTGTCGCAGATGGTAATTCATATTCGATAAATCCGTTACCTGACATAGGATTAGGATTAATAGATAACTTAAGCCAACTGTTCCATGCTAACTCTTCATTAGAAGTGGAAACGGCACACCAGTTTAAAACCCCGATTGGACCGCCGGTCGTACTCGCTTTCGCAGATTTCGAGGTCGATGGAAAACAAGGATCTAATTTTGAGAAATCAAAAAGATTGCCAAAATCCCAGGGAGTGCCTTTATAAGCAATATCCTCAACAATAAAATCAAACATATTTTTTGAGGTAATATCCTTGTAAATATCAATGATGAATTGAGTAATATTCATCGGTACATTATTCAACTTTACAGGCTCCTCAAAATAAGTGGATGCTGCTGAACTTCCAAGCTTGTCCAGTAATAACTTAGAATATACAGCAGGCCGGTCAACGGTATCGTTTGCATTGAAAATATTTAATACGTCTTCTGTAAAAAAGATATTGTTACTGGCAAAAGTGAATTTGGCATCAGAATATAAGGTGTCAATAGTAAAGATTTTCTTCGCTTCTTTATCTGGCTGGGTTTGCTCGTCCAATTGAGACTTAACCGTACCCATCATTAAAGGATTAACTAACAGGTTATTTGTAAATTTAACCTCTTTCACCTTTCCAAATTGAAAAGAACCATGACGGCCACCGATATTAAACACCGTGTTCTGGTCAAATTCAATATAATTATGACGTACAGCCGCACCCATAGATCTGAATACCCTATCTACCAGATTGTGCATGAGTGTATTTTTGACAATCAATGTATCAAAATAAAAGGTTCTGGCATCTACGGCCCTTCCGTTGCCCTGGAAAATTTTTCTGTTTCCACCATTCCTTAGCTGACAGTTAGTTACATAAACTTTTGTATTATTTGCTCCCAGACGAACTAAACCACCTCTATCCTTTTCAATAATACAATTATCGATGATAACCCTGGTATTGGCGCCAGAAATAATGAATTTTGCATTTTCATGTTCTTCACCCGGGCCTCTTTCAGCTGTGACCATCCAAAGGTTTTTTAATGTTAAATTTCCTTCTGAAAGAATATAATTTGGATATGCACCCGATGCATTTGGAATCCTGGTTAAATAAGGTTTGACCTTTACATTCGTCAAATCGGTCGCTTCAATATGTAAAGTCCAGGTTGATTTATTAACTAAAGGGGCAGACAAAACATAGACTGATCCATTTTTTAACTTATAAATGGTATTTACATCTTTTCTTACGCCCCCTGCCAGCGTATCACCCATAATGACTGGGTAAATATCTTTAGGTTTTGCTAAATCGGTACTCGGGTCAATTACAACAATTCTTTGCGCATGCAAACCTGTTGTAGTCAAAAAAAGTCCCATAAGAAATAAAATTGGTAAAGTTTTTTTCATAAAATCCGTTTTGTGTAATTAATTAATTTTCTACAATTTATACTGGAGACCTATGGTTCCTGTAAAACCATAGGTTTGAATTGTGTTTATATATTCAATATTTCTGGTAAATGAAATATCCTGCTGATTACTAAAATTATTCAGATTCAGGAATATACTCCAATTAGATCCAATTCCCTGCCGTATAGAAGCATCCCAACGCCAAAATTCAAGATTAAATCTGTCAAAATCTTTGTTTAAGGAATAACTGCTTGGTTTCGTTCCCTGAAATACGGCAGAAACCCTGGCCGAAAATGATTTCAAATCATAACCAACACTCATATTAAATATATGTGGTGCCTGACTTGGCATATTTACCTTTCTTACCTGACTGGTATAAGTTGTTTGGAAGATGGGTGGAAAAGGTCTTATTAAAACGGTTTCTGAAGTCAGGAAAAATACCTCAGTTTCAGAATATAATCTGGAATAATTTAAATTAAACACCACCCCATTGAATGGTTTAGGTAAAAAACTAAGGTTTGTCTGTATGTCCGCCTCGTAACCCCAAACACTTGATTTTGGCAGGTTGGTATAAGAGTTCAGCTCATATCCGGAATAACCCGCCCATCCATTTGCTGCAGCCATTGCCTTATCCGTTAACTGAATATTCCAGGGAACAAAGATGTTTTTGACATCTTTATAAAATACCCCAAATGTTATTAATCCTAATCCACCTTTATAAGCAGATACATTTACATCGTAATTCATCGCCTTTGCATGCTGCAGATTTGGATTACCCGCATTGATATTCGTATCATTATCATCAATCAAGGCTCTGGGCGTGATGAAATTATAATCTGGTCTTGCCAGTGTTGCAGCCATCGAACCTCTGATATCCAACCAAGATAAAGGTTGAAGTTTTACATGTAAATGGGGTAAAAATTCGCCGTATTTCCTATAGGTAGTTGTGTCTTTATATTCACCATTTACTCCATATCTTCCACTTACATTGGTGAATCCTGCACTATAGGTATTATTTGAGTATTCATACCTGAATCCCGGAATGATTGTTAACATTTTACCTATTTCCAGTTTAGCCATTGCGTAAGCCGCAGAAACTGTTTCCTTTAAATTGTAATTATTAACAATACCACTGCGGTCTTTATTTAAAATAGATAGTTGTGAGTCAAACCATTTCCTCATTAATTGAGGTGAAATTTTTGCATCAAAATTGATTGGTTCTCCATTCTCGCCATAAAAGGTTTGCTGATTATTATCTGTTTCCAAAAAGTTTTTAATACTGATTAAATTACCATTAAGAGAGGAATAAATAAGTGGTTCCTTGTATTGTGTTGCTGCTCGTCTTGCTTCCGCAGCACCCAAATAATAAAATCCTTCGGAAAGTAAATTATAATCCCTGTCTCTGTCACTGGAAAAATATTTACCCCCTGCTTTCAGGTATCCACCCAGCCATTTACCTATGGAAATAGGTAATTTGAAATTTATAAAAGCTGTTTTTGAATTTTCTTTGGTTTGACTATTCACATAATCATTACTTCTTAAAAAAGCCGCATCTAAATTTGGATTAGCTGCATCAAAAAAAGTGTTTGGATGACCTGTTCTATTTAAAGAAGCATCAAATTGATTCGCTTCATCTACAAATCTCATGGAAAAATCATAAGGTGTTTTACCCAAGGTGATCGCATTTGATAAACTCCAGTCAATCAACAATTTACCTGCCGGATGCGTAGCACTCAATGCCACAGAATTCATTTTCAGTGAATTATCTGTTGCAGAACTCTCATAATTTATACTTGAAGTATTTGGATTGTAAGTATTTCTAAGCCCAAACTGATTTCTATCGGTCTGACTGTAAATTCCAAAAAGAGAAAAAGTATGTTTCTTGAGTGTGTAATCCAGATTTACACTAGCGTTTAATCGTTCTCTAATCTCTCTGCCATCTTCAAAAGCAAGCGTATTCCCCTCTATAGCTGTATTTCCAGTTGCTGGATCGGTTCGTCCCTGTCTCCAGGAGTAGTTTACAAAATCACCCCCTCTATTAAATCTTTCCGCACTTCCCTGTGCTACGATACCTAGATTTTTATTTAAAACACGGTCACTAATCTGAAAAACACCTTTGTAATCTCTAAGGTCATTGTTTAAATCATTGTAACCTCCCAACAGTTTACCAAGCATTTTTAACCCGGCAGGCGCTTTCCGAAGTTTTAAATTCACTGTTCCACCAACTGCTTCTCCGTCCATATCTGGCAATGGTGATTTAAAAACTTCAATTCCGTCTAACATCTCAGGTGAAATCAAGGACAAATCAACCGATCTGTCATTAGCCGAATTGGCAGGCATCCTTACCCCATTTACGGTAATGGCATTAAATTTTGGTTCCAGACCTCTGATAACGATCTTTGTTCCCTCTCCACCACTTCTGTTTATAGCTACACCTGGAAGTCTCGCAATAGCTTCTGCTGCATTTACGTCGGGTAACTCCTGGATTCTGTCTGACGAAACGATGTTTGCAATCGATTCTGCACTTAATTGTTGATTTATAGCTTTTGCCTGCCCCAGTAACTGTCCGGTGATTACTACCTCCTGTCCCATTACCGCGTCCGATTCCATTTTTATCACCAATGAGATATTTTCATCCTTTCCACTTTTAATCTCCTTTTCCAGATCTTTAAATCCTAAGTATGAAAAGACTAAAATTTGATCTCCGGCAGGTATTTTAATAATGAAATTTCCATCCAGATCAGTCGTTGCACCTATGGTTGAATTACCCTTTAAAAATACATTTGCTCCCGGTAAGGGTGAATTCATTTCCGCATCCAGAACCTTTCCCTTTACCAGATTGCTTTGACTGTAGCCTGCGCTATTTCCAATAACCAGATAGGACAAAACAAAAAGAACGCCAACTTTAAACCACATAGACTAAACTTTAATTTTAAAAAAAATTTACTTTTCCACTTTATCTATTGCAAATAAAGGATTTGTCAGTGTTATAAAAATCTACTTTTAGGGGGTTAAAAATGTAAATGGTGTTTTATCTGGCTATTTTCATGGGCTTAATACTACATTTATTACGAAAATCCCATTAAATAATCTGCATGTATGAAAGTCCTTCTGTTATTCATTTCTCTGATTCTTTCCGTCCATCTGATGGCACAAAAAAAGCCTAATTTTCTGGTCATTATCGTGGACGACCTGAACGACTGGATTGAACCACTCAAAGGTCACCCACAAACCCTTACGCCCAATCTGAATAAACTGGCCAGTCAGGGTATCGTATTTACCCAGGCTTATTGTCAGGCTCCCATTTGTGCCCCTTCAAGGGCCGCTTTTTTTTCTGGTATATATCCTTCAAAAACAGGCAACTATCTTCAGGTACCCGATAAAGATCTAAAGAAAAGTAATGCAATTTCCGCTGCCTCTATCATGCTGCCAGACTATCTGGAAAAATATGGTTATCAGACCCTGGGTGTTGGAAAACTTTTCCATAACGGGGATGATGCCAACGTGTTTGATTTATTTGGTGGCTGGTCCGGTAAATATGGTCCCAGTCCAAAAGAACGTATGAATTATGATCCGCTTTGGTATGGAAAACCCTCTGGTACTTCTACCGATTGGGGCGCTTTCCCTCAAAAAGATGAAGAAATGCCCGATGTTTTTTCTGCTGAATGGGCTATTAATCAACTAAATAAAACCCAGGATAAACCCTTTTTTTTAGCCGTCGGGTTGGTCAGACCTCATGTTCCATGGTATGTTCCTCAAAAATGGTATGATATCTTTCCGAAAAAAAACTTGTCCCTTCCTCCCTATTTACCAAATGATATGGATGATATTCCACCTTTAGGAGTTCAAATTGCTTCCGCACCTATGATGCCTACAACAAAGGAATTGTTGAAACAAGATCGATGGAATGAAGTAATTCAGGCTTATTTAGCCTGTGTACATTTTGCTGATGCCCAGATAGGTAAAATTATAGATGCATTAAATAATAGTAAATATGCTGACAATACCCATGTTATTCTTCTGTCTGATCATGGTTATCATCTGGGTGAAAAAGATAGATTCGCTAAACAGGCGCTTTGGAAAAAAGCCATTCAGTCGGTACTAATTATTAAAACAGCTGATAAAACTTCCGCAGGAAAAAAATGTGACGCTCCCGTTCAACTCGTTGATATTTATCCTACGATTATTGATCTGGCTGGTATTTCTCAGTATAATGAGAATGACGGACATTCACTTCTTCCGTTAATTCAACAGCCAGAGTCCAAAAAATGGCCATACCCTGCGCTAACCTTTTACGGTCCTGGTAATGTGTCGGTGATAAAAGATAACCACCAGTTAATTCAGTACGAAGATAAATCTCAGGAATTATATAACCTGGTTAAGGATCCTTATGAATGGAATAATCTTGTTTATAAAAAGGGAAATAACGCCAAAGGTAAAAACCTGGCTAAATTTATTCCTCAAAAACAAGCACCTTTATCTCCTTATCTAAAGTATGATATCAATGCTTATTTCCGAGCTTTACTGGAATAAATCTCATGTTGTTCTTCCCAGTTTTTTAAGAAGTAAGGCTTCGTGATGATTTATATGAATGAATATACTCATGAACATTTCACGAACCGTAACTTTACCAAATAAAGGATGACCCATTATATTTTTGTCTAAATCTGACTCGGCATAACGATCCAGGCATTTTAACAAATAAGCACCGGACGCATTATGTTTTTGAATCCATGCATTTTTAACTCCAATATACACATTACCTGGTTTTAAATATCCGGGCGCCTTAAGACCAGCATTACCAGCTTTTTCAACATATTTTATTTTTAATGCCGATAAGCTCCTGCTCGGTCTATTCGCTTTTCCATACATTAAATTCAATAAAAACAAGGGTAAACTAAATACTATACCAAACGTACGATTCGATTTTACCAGATGCTTTAAGTCCTGCCCGGCAGACCATTTGCCCGCCGGTTGCCTTTCGAATTCCTGCTTATCTAATGATTCATCGAGGTTGTTGAAGTCAGCAATTGATTTCAATAAATGAGCCTTTAATTCCTCTTTGGTTAAAATTTCACTCATTTTTATATGATTTCCGGCACAATATAGGGTGCTCTGTAATTTCTTGAAGTCATGGCATTGGCCTCATTTTCCCCTTCCCCGATAAATCTTTCTGCAATAGGATCAAATTCAAGCTGGCGTCCCAGGCGATAAGATATATTTCCCAGATGAGCAAGACCAGAAGCCAAATGACCAGACTGAACAGGCCCATGCTGAATACTCATATCCCGAGCTCTTATTGCTTGTATCCAGTTTTCAAAATGTAACCCAAGTTCCCCTTTTTCAGATCTGGCAGGCCCTTTTTCATTTTCTTTTCCCAGATAAGTCTCATAAGTTCCATAACCTTTTATAACCATATAGCCCTTATCTCCATAAAAAATATTGCCAACACCTGCACCACCTTCCAGATTGGTATGCCAGTGCCTGACCTCAAATTGAATGATCTTTTTCTCCTTTGGATAGTGATAAATAGAGGTTAAAACTTCCGGAACTTCTTTACAATCATCCCATAAAAACTTACCTCCCATTGAAGTTATCCTTTCCGGCAACTTGTCAACTCCTAAACCCCACATACATAAATCTGTTTCGTGTACCCCCTGATTTCCAACATCCCCGTTGCCATAATCCCAATGCCAGTGCCAGTTATAGTGAACATAATTTTTTGAGAAAGGCCGCATCGGAGCGGGCCCACACCATAAGTCATAATTCAGGGTTGAAGGTGTTTGGGAAATCCCCTTATTCCCAATATCTGCCCTTTGTCTGAACACCAGACCTCTCGCCATATAAACATTGCCAATCAATCCGTCCTGTAGATGTTTGACGGCCTCTCTGATAGCGATAGAACTCCTTAACTGGACACCATGTTGTACAATCCTGTTATACTTGTATGCGGCCTCAATCATTTTCCTGCCCTCAAATAAATTGTGGGTGGCTGGTTTTTCAACATACACATCTTTTCCTGCCTGACATGCCCATATTGCCTGTAATGCATGCCAGTGATTGGGTGAGGCAATGGTTACGGCATCAATTGTTTTATCATCATAAGCTTTTCTGAAATCCTGTTCAATCAAAACGGTTTTACCATGTTTAGTTTTAAATTCACTGGCCCGCCTTTGGAGAACCTCCATGTCAGGATCACAAAACATGACAATTTCAACATTGGCCTTGTTTGCCAGTGCCATTAACTCATCTACATGATTTTGTCCCCTGCTGTTCAGACCAAGAACAGCAATTCTGATTCGTTCATTTGCCCCAAAAGCTTGTTTAGGAACAACCGTTGGCATTTCATTCTCCAACCCTATAGCATTGGGTGCAACGGCAGCAAAAAGCACTCCTTTTGAGGCTGTTTTTATAAAATCTCTCCTTGATTTTTCTGTCGATTCTTTCATTTATTTCAACATTTAGGTGTTAGTAGGGTTAAGATAAGCAAATAATATGTTGTATTAATAAAAAAGAGAGATACTTATCAATTTTTTTGTCATTTTAACCAAATATAGCTTACTTTTGTAACCACCGTTACTGTAACTGCCGTTACTAAATACCAATAAGGTGAAATTTTACAATAGGACAAGCGAATTAGATGAACTTCGACGGATTCAGAAATTATCATTTGAAGATCACTCCCGGTTAACAGTGATCACCGGCAGAAGACGCATTGGAAAAACAAGCCTTGTCATGAATGCTATTGATGGTACACCATGGGTTTATCTTTTTGTGGGCCGGAAAAGCGAAGCCTCCATTTGTGCCGAATTTACTGCTAACATCTCTAAGTCCCTGGATTGTTATGTGCCAGTAGAAATAAAATCATTTCGTTCCTTATTCCATTTTCTTATGGAAAAAGCTCAAAACAGACCTTTTAATCTGATTATTGACGAGTTTCAGGAATTCTATAACATAAATGCTTCCATTTATAGCGATATGCAAAATATCTGGGATCAATACAGACATAAAACAAAAATGAATCTGGTTGTTTGTGGTTCTGTCTATTCCTTAATGCAAAAAATTTTTCAACATTCAAAAGAACCATTATTTGGCAGGGCAGACAACATTCTTAAACTTTCAGCTTTTGATTTGACTACGCTTAAGGATATAATGAAAGACTTTCACCCACAATATACAAATGATGACCTTTTAGCTTTATATGCCTTTACTGGAGGTGTACCCAAATATGTGGAGTTGTTTTGCGAAAATGTGACCTTGTCTGTTGATGAAATGATTCATTTCATGGTTCGACAAAATTCCTCCTTTACTGAGGAAGGAAAACATTTACTTATTGAAGAGTTTGGTAAAAATTTTGCAACCTATTTCTCTATTTTAAGTGCAATCTCTGGTGGCATTAATACACAACCAACCATTGAGGCAGCACTTGGAGATAAAAATATTGGCGGCCATATCAAACGACTTATTGGTGACTATAATATCATTGTCAGGCTTCGCCCCCTGTTAGCAAAAGAGGGCTCACAAACAGTACGTTACGAAATTCAGGACAACTTTCTCCGTTTTTGGTTTAATTATTTTGACCGACATCGTTCTTTGATTGAAATAAAAAACTTCGACGGATTAAAATCTATCATTAAAAACGATTATTCAACTTATTCAGGAAAAATACTAGAAACCTATTTTAAACAAAAATTTGCTGAAAGTATGAAATACCGAGTCATTGGTTCCTGGTGGGAACCCAAAGGGGCTCAGAATGAAATTGATATTGTGGCGCTGGATTTAGAAAAAAACAAGGCCATAGCTGTTGAAGTTAAACGAAACAAAAAAAACTTTAAGGAAGAACTATTCCTGGCTAAAGTGGAACACTTGAAAAATAAAGTACTACCAAATTACACTATTGAGACTTTATGCCTTTCCCTGGAGGATATGTAAATATTCCCAACGATATCGAATTTAGCCCTATTTGACAGATATCAATAATGCATACAACTTTTCTCCCAGGTAGTATGAAAAACCCAAACACAGTGGATAACCAATAAAAAGCCACAAATAATCCACAACATACATGGTCGTAAAAGTAACTTTACCTATAGCCTGTAACTTATTCAGAAACTCATACCAACCCATGATGCCAAAACGTTGAATGACCACATTCAAAATGATGGCAGAAAACAAAATGACCCAACCAATCAGATAAATTCTAAGCATGGCAATCCGGAATAAGGTTCAATAAAAATGCTAGTTTGTAAAGATAACAAACTAAATTAAAAGTTATCTTTAAAAGCTCCACCAATAGCTCCCTCTCAAGACAATTGACTGCCCGAGAAACAACTACCCAGAATTTGTTAAGGCTTTTTATAACCAGATATCCTTATTTCCATTCCTTTTCTGATCTTAAAGGAATTTTTTTCTCAAACTCAGACAGTATGAAAACTCTATCTTTTGTTTTTGCTTTTTTATTGACAAACACCCTTTTTTGTCAAACCAGACTAGATACTTTAATCCCCGTCAGAGGTTTTTGTATCGCGGCCCCAAAAACTAATCAGGTAGATAAATTTGTTCGCTTTATAGAAGAGGAATTAGCTTCAAGAAAAGTAAATACCCTGATTTTAAGGGTGGACTTTAACTACCAATTCAAAAAACACCCAAATCTTAGAGATAGTATCGCTTTGTCTGATACAGATGTTAAAAAATTAGTGGCAGTTTGTCGTAAACATAAAATTAACCTGATTCCTCAAATTAATCTGTTGGGTCACCAGAGTTGGGCCACTAAAACCTACAATCTGCTCGTCCAATATCCTCAATTTGATGAAACGCCACATGTTAAAATGCCCGAAAAGTATGTCTGGCCAAATGAGGATGGCCTCTATTGTAAAAGTTATTGCCCGCTGCATCCTGATGTTCATGAAGTTGTCTTTAGTTTGGTAGATGAAATTTGTGAAGCTTTTGAAGCCTCTGATTTTCATGCCGGTATGGATGAGGTATTTTATTTAGGCGATGATAAATGCCCAAGATGTCAGGGAAGGGATAAAGCAGAACTTTTCGCGGGAGAAGTTAATGAAATCAGAAATCATCTGGCACTGTCTCAAAGGAAACTCTGGATTTGGGGAGATCGCCTGATCGATGGAAAGACCACAGGTATCGGCGAATGGGAGGGAAGTTATAACCAAACTTTTCGCGCGGTTGATCTTCTATATAAGGACGTAGTTATTTGTGACTGGCATTATGAAAGACCCGACCCAACGGCCGTTTACTTTGCAATGAAAGGTTTTAATGTCCTGACTTGTCCATGGCGTACACCCGAGGTAGCTATTGCCCAGCTGCATCAACTGCTGGAATATAGAAATGGCGCCACTTCTGTTATGAAACCAAGACATGCGGGGATGATTCAAACCGTATGGACCAGCTTCGAGTCCTTTCTGAAAGAAATGGATTCCTGGAAAAATGTTTCATCTGCAGATAATGCCTCTCCAGTGAAATCGTCAGCAGCTTGTTTTATTTCTCTGTTTGATGAAATGAAAAAAGTATCCAATTAAAAAAACATTTCCATCTTGTTTAAGCCTTATTTGTAGATTTTTTCCAGCCAATTCATATTAGTTGGAGGGATTCCCGGTTTTTCACTGATTAAATCCACTTTTTTATTGAAAAATGAGTAGTTTAATAACCAAAAACTATTTCTTTGATTTTCATATTCTTTAAAACACCTTTCAATCCTGTTTCTCATGTTTTTTCGATTTTATTATTTCATCCCTTTATTCTTTTTTTTCAGCCCTCTCTTGAGCCAGCAAATCGTTGGAAAAGGAAAACTAACAGGCATATTAGTAACCTCTGGTACTAATGAGCCTATGCCTTTTGCTACGATTTCCATTTATACCCCAAAAGATAGTTTAGTGGAAGGAAGCCTTTCGGAAGAAAATGGCAAATTCAATATTGAATTACCTATAGGAAGTTACTATGCCCTGGTTGAATTCATGGGTTATGGTAATCATAAGAGTGACCTTTTTGTCATTTCAAAGGATAATATGAATATGGATCTAGGTAAGATATCTATGGCTATACAAGCCAATACCCTGGAGGAGATTGTTGTACAAGGTGAAAAAACGGTGATGCAATTATCACTGGATAAAAGAATATTCAATGTAGGCAAAGATCTTGCAAATGCGGGTGGAAGTGCTTCTGATATTCTTCTTAATCTGCCTTCCATTGCGGTTGATCCTGAAGGAAATGTCAGGTTAAGAGGGTCTGCTAATGTCAGAATTTTAATTGATGGAAAACCTTCTGGTTTAGTCAGTTTCAAAGGTAGTAGCGGTTTAAGGCAATTACCCGCAAATATGGTGGAAAGAGTAGAGGTCATTACAAATCCTTCAGCCAGGTATGAAGCGGAGGGGATGGCAGGGGTTATCAATATCGTATTAAAAAAGGACAATAATCAAGGATTTAATGGATCCTTTGAATTGATTGGTGGAACACCAACCAACCTGGGATTTACTACCAATCTGAATTACAGGAAGAAAAATATTAACTGGTTTATTAATTATGGCCTGAGCAGAAGAATTAATCCATCCGAAGGTACCCTGTATCAGGAAGTTTATTCCGATACCCTTACCTCCATCTTATCGCAGTCAAATCAGGGTACCGTTTATGGTTTGAACAATAATATCCGGGCCGGACTTGATTATTTTTTTAGCGAGAAGAGTTTCCTGACTTTTTCTTATATCTGGCGCAGAAGTGATGCCCACAGAATTACCGATATCCGTTATGAGGATTATAAAAATAATCTTAATAATTATTTGGGTTACTCCTTAAGGAGGCAGGATGAAACAGAACAGGAACCAAATGCTGAAGTCATACTCAGCTATAAAAAAACCTTTCCTCAGAAAGGCCATGAGCTGAATACTTCCTTTACTTATCTCGATTATTGGGAAAATTCTGACCAGTTATTTACTCAAAGCAGCTATTTACCCTCTGGTTCAGCTATAACAGCTAAAGATTTAGTTCAGACTTCCTTAAATGATGAATTTGAAAAACAGTATCTGGTCCAGCTTGATTATACCAAGCCATTTGCCAGAGAGGGTAAAATAGAAACCGGATTCCGCACTAGTTTTCGGAATATGGAAAATGATTATATTGTTCAAGAAAAGAATGCTGAGGGACGGTTTTTTCCCTTACCCGGCCTTGACAATATTTTCCTTTATAATGAAAATATCCTGGCTGCTTATGCAATTCTGGGAAACAAATCGAAAAAATGGAGCTATCAGGCAGGCTTGAGAGCAGAATATACAGATGTAAAAACAACACTGCTGGAAACGAAAGAGGTAAATCCCAGAAATTATGCCAATCTTTTTCCAAGTGCGCACCTCACCTATAATATCTCATTGGAAAATGCCTTCCAGTTAAGTTACTCCAGAAGGGTCAGACGGCCTGTTTATAATGACCTTAGCCCATACGTTACTTTTTCAGACCAGCGAAACTTCTTCAGTGGCAATCCCGATTTAAATCCTGAATTTACCGATGCCTTTGAATTGGGTCATATCAAGTACTATGATAAAGGTACCTTTTTTTCTACCTTCTACTTTAGAAAAACAGTTGATAAAATCGATCGCCTTCGATCTGTTAATGAAAATGGTTTTTCTGTTACCCGTCCTTTTAATCTTTTAGGTGAACAATCTTTTGGCCTTGAGTTTACAGCCGATTACAGGCCTAAACCATGGTGGAAAATGGATTTTAACCTCAATTTTTTTCATGCAGACATTGATGGAAGCAATATTCAGGCTGATTATACCGCTCAGACAAGTTCGTTTCTGGCAAGACATACTTCAAGATTTTCACCCAAAGGGGGGTGGGACATTCAATTGAGGGGAAATTATGAGGGCAAGCAACGTACCGCACAGGGTATTAGAAAAAGTATTTATTTTATAGATTTTTCAGTTAGTAAAAGGTTGTTTAAGGATCGAGGTACCTTAATATTTAACGTGCTGGATATTTTAAATGCACGAAGAAGCAGATATATTACAGAAGGCTTCAACTTTTATACCGTTGGCAATTTTCAACAAGTCAGAAGACAAATAAACCTGACCTTAAGCTACCGATTAAAAAAATAAGCTTAAAAAAGATAAGAGGCAGGAAATACAGCCTGCCTCTATATTCTAACATGAAAAATGACTATAATACTAACCAGGAATCCAGACTTTATATTGAAGTTGAAAAATGTTAGCTCGCCGGCATTTGCGTCATTCCTCCTCCATATTTTTCATTTTCATGAGCAGCGTATAAGCCCCTTTGGTAACAAAAGTTCTTCCAGCAGGGCGGGAATTATCAGGAAAGGTAATTAAGGTGTGTCCACCCTCATTTCCGTGAGGTAAAACTTCTCTCATCTCATAGCTCTTGTCAGCCGTTACCTCATATAAATAATGTTTCCCTTCAAAACGAACCATTCCTTCATCAGGAATCACAAAACCCGATTTTACTGTAGTTTCCAATTCCGCATTCATATACATTCCTGGAATTAAAGCCGAATCATATTTTTCAAAATGACAATGTACCGTTACCACTCCATCATCTGTAATATCTCTGCCTATCAATATGATATTGGCAGGATACCTTTTATCAGGTTCACTATTTGTAAAAGCAACCAGTTTTTGTCCGTTAGAAAGTAGATTTATATCCTTTTCAAATACGGTCAAAGCAAGATGGATATCCGCAGGATTTACCAATTCGAATAAAATATCTGTGGGTGTAACATATCTGCCTATATTTGTTTTTACTTTTGAAACATATCCGTTTATAGGTGATAACAGGTTTATTCGTCGGGAAATGGTATTCTCGTTTAGCTTTTCCGGATTTATACCAATTAATTTCAATTTTTCTGCCAACGACCTGACCAATACCTTTTGGGATAAATAGTCTGCCTGCGCATTTTCAAACACCTTGTCGCTACCCGCTTTATTTTCATTCAATTCCTTTTGTCGTAAAAACTCCTTTTCCACCGCGGCATACCTTATCCTGGCCGTAAGATAATCCTGTTGAAGCTGGATATACTGCTGATCCTCAATGGTAGCAATAATTTCTCCTTTTTTAACCTGTAATCCTTCGAGTAAATGGGTGGATTGCAGATATCCCCCTAAAGGAACACTTACCGAAAACAAATTTTGGGGAGGTACATCAATGATACCATTCAGTTTTAACCTGGAGGAAATATCTTTTTTCACCAGAACACCTGTTTCAATATTCGAATTTTTTAATTGTTCCGGAGTTAGAATTACTTTGTTTTCAAGTGATTCCTGGGTTTGTTCCGACAAATCCTGCTTATCTGATTCACAAGAAAAAAGAATAACAGGTATCAGTATTAAAAGATTATATTTTTTCATCTTGTTTTTTTTATTTAGCTGCCAGATATTGAAGTTGAATAATATTCCGATTCATCTCATATACAGCATCCACATATTCACTTTCAATTGCTATAGCATTTTGAATTAAATTTGCCCAGGTTAAGTAATTGATTTCCCCGGTTGAATATTGAAGATTTGCCGCATCTTTTATTTTTTCCGCATTTGGTAAGGCTTTGTTTTCGTAATATTCAATCGTTTCCTTATTTTTTTCAAATTCCTGCAACTGGATTTTATAATCATTGGTGAGTTGTTGAGCGGCTGCCTGGAAATTATTTTCACTCATAAATTCCATTGTTTTGGAAGCATTAATTTTTGCTTTTTGTGCACCCAGAAAAATAGGGACACCCAGACCTAGCTGCAAGGCATTAAATCGGTTCGATTTTTTATAATAAATATCATCCGCTCCAATACCTTGAATGCTTCCATTACTGAAAGCCACGGTTAAATCCGGGAGTTTTCTCGCAATCTCCAACTGTGTGGTTGTACTGGCTATTTCCTTTTGTTGCCGCAAAACCTTTAACTGCGGATTTGATTCCAGAATCTGATCTGTAGGAATGGTTTCTGAAAAAGATAATTTTACAGCACTATATACAGGTTCTGGCTGAGATTCAAGATTCAACAATATCTGCCATCTTAACTTCTCCATTTCAACATCCCTGCGCAATAACTTCAATTGCATTTGAACATTACTTAAAGCTGTTTCTGCATAGATTTTTTCTAGCATGTCAGAAGCTCCCTTTTCAAACCGGAAAGTAGCTTTTTCTAAAAAAGAAGTATATATAATATCGGTTCTTACTAAGATTTTTTCTTTTTCTTTAAGATGCACCAATCGAAAAAAAACCGCTTTAACTTCCTTGATTAATTCATTTTCCTTTAAAGCAATTTGATATGCCTGTTCTTTAAAAGATTCGGTATTTAAGGCCTTTTGTCTTTTATATATGGCAGGAAAATGAATCGATTGGGAAATAATAAACCTGGAATCAAAGTAAGCACTATTTATTTGTCCAAATTCACCTTGTATTTCTGTTGGCGGAATGTCTTTATAGGTGTCAATCATTTTTTCAAGATATTCTTCCTTTAATTTTTCACTCTTTAAATGAAGATTATTCTTAAGTGCTACCTGAATAGCTTCTTGCAGATTCAACGTATCCTGTGCACTCGTTTTAAATCCGGCAAATAAGCAAACCAAAAGAACAGAAAGCGGAAGTTTCAAATTTTTTCGCATTGAGTTACTTTTTTCAAATAAAATAAAGAGAATAGGTAAAACAATAAGGGTTAAGAAAGTGGCCATTAATAACCCTCCAATAACTACTGTAGCTAAAGGTCTCTGAACTTCAGCACCCGCACCTTGACTAAGTGCCATGGGTAAAAAACCAAGAGAGGCAACAAACGCGGTCATTAAAACAGGTCTTAATCTTGTTTTTGTTCCCAATAAGACCACCTCTTTTAAATCTTCCTGACCATTTTTTCTGATTCTATTAAACTCTGCTATCAGAACGATACCATTTAACACAGCAACACCGAATAAAGCAATGAACCCCACTCCGGCACTAATACTGAAAGACATGCCCCTCAAAGCAAGAAAAAGGATGCCTCCTATAGCTGACAGTGGAATAGCAGAGTAAATCAATAATCCTTGTTTAAAAGAACCGAAAGCAAAATATAAGAATAGGAAAATCAAGGCTAAAGCGATGGGCACAGCAAGGGAAAGTCGTTGTTTAGCAGCAATCAGGTTTTCAAAGGAACCCCCATAGGTAATGTAATATCCCGATGGCAGTTTAATATTTCTATCTACCTGTTCTTGCAAATTCTGAACAATAGTTTGAACATCTGCACCTTTTACATTAAATCCAACAATAATTCTTCGTTTTGCATCTTCCCTTTGTATCTGATTCAAACTTTCTTCAATAGAAACCCTGGCCACCTGATTTAAAGGGATTTGATTACCCCGGGGAGTGGAAATAAGCAATTGTTGAACATCCTCAAGATGTTTCCTTTTTTCACCGGCAAGCCGGACTATAAGATCAAACCTTTTCTCATCTTCATAAATCAATCCACTGCTCTGTCCGGCAAAAGCAGTGTTAACCGCTTTGTTAATATCTTGTATATTCAATCCATAACGGGCAATGGCATCTCTTTTATACCTAATAATCAATTGAGGAAGCCCGTCGATGGGTTCAACATAAATATCCTGAGCTCCATTAATTTTTTTAGCCACATTACCTAATAATCTGGCGTATTTGGAAAGTGAATCCAGATTTTCGCCAAATATCTTACACACTACATCCTGTTTGGCGCCCGTCATCAATTCATTAAACCGCATAGCAACCGGATATTGAAAACTATAGGTGACGCCGGGAATATCCTGTAAAGCTATACTCATTTTTTCAGCCAATTCATCCCATGTTTCTGCAGATGTCCATTCTTTTTTATCTTTTAATATGACCATCATATCAGAGGCTTCCATTGGCATTGGATCCGTTGGAATTTCACCACTACCTGTCTTACTTACCACCTTTTCAACTTCTGGAAATTTTGATAATAAGATATGTGCCGATTTTAAACAAGCGTCGGTTGAAGTGTTTAAATTACTGCCTGTTAACACCCTGGTATCTACTGCAAAATCGCCTTCAGGCAGGTCTGGAATGAATTCCCCGCCCAATCGGGACAAAATGAAAACCGCAAAAACAAAAAGTAAGATGGTGGTTGATAAAACCAATCTGGGATAATTAATGACTTTTTTTAAGGTTTTTTGATGCAAACCAATAAATAAATTCATCATCCTGTCTGAAAAATTTTCCTTGTGAGATACTTTTTTACTCAAAAAGATTGTACTCATCATAGGTATATAAGTCAATGACAGAATAAAGGCGCCCAGCAGGGCAAATGCCACCGTTTGAGCCATTGGCTTAAACATCTTTCCCTCAATTCCTTCCAAGGCAAAAATAGGCAGGTAAACAATGAGTATGATAATTTGACCAAAAATGGCACTATTCATCATTTTACTTGCAGAATGCTGGACTTCCTTATCCATCTCTGCCTGATTTATCTGGGTGATGCCTGTCATTCGCCTGCTATGAACTAATCCGTGCATTACTGCTTCAACAATAATGACAGCTCCATCCACAATTAATCCGAAATCCAGTGCACCCAAACTCATCAGATTTCCACTTACCCCGAACAGGTTCATCATTATAACTGCAAAAAGTAAGGAAAGAGGAATTACGGAGGCAACCAGAATTCCTGCCCTAAAATTTCCAAGAAATAAGACAAGAACAAAAATGACAATGAGAGCTCCCTCTGCTAAATTTTTTGCGACAGTACTTATAGCACTGTTGACCATCTTGGTTCTGTCCAGAAAAGGTTCGATCATGACCCCTTCCGGTAAGGTCTTATTAATTTGAAGGATTTTTTCCTTAACACTTTCTATAACCCGACTGCTGTTATCCCCTTTTAACATCATGACAATACCACCGGCTACCTCTCCCTCGTCATTATATGTAATGGCACCGTATCGGGTTGCATTGCCTGTCCTAACCTCGGCTACGTCTTTTATCAATAAAGGATTTCCATTTTCAAGGTTTTTTATGACTACATTTTTAATATCATCAAGGGTTCCGATGAGACCTTCTGCTCTGATATATAATACCGTTGCAGATTTTTCAATATAACCGCCTCCAGTGTTTTCATTATTTTTTTCTAAAGCAGTAAAAATATCCTGAATAGAGATTCGAAGTGCATTCAGTTTATTGACATCAATGGCAATTTCATATTGTTTCACTCGTCCCCCAAAGCTACTTACATCTGCAACTCCTTTAATACCAATCAATTGCCTCCTTACCAGCCAATCCTGAATAGTCCTTAACTCAATAGGATCAAACTGCCCCTCAAATCCAGGTCTGGGCTTAATGACATATTGATATATTTCACCTAACCCTGAGGTGACGGGAGCAAGTTCTGGCGAACCCACCCCTTTTGGAATCTGTGTTTCCGCCATTTTCAACCGTTCGGTTACTTGTTGTCGCGCCCAATAAACATCCACTTCGTCATCAAAAACGATAGTAATAAGGGATAAACCAAACCGTGAAAAACTTCTTATTTCCTTTAAGCCTGGAATATTACTATTCGCCTGTTCAATAGGAAAGGTTATGAGTCGTTCAACATCAGGTGCTCCTAAAGATGGCGTTACGGTAATAACCTGAACCTGATTATCGGTGATATCAGGCACTGCATCAATAGGAAGTCTTTTAAACTGAAGGCTGCCATAAGCAATAAGTGCTATTAAAAACAGACCTACAATTAGTTTATTATTAATTGAAAATGCAATTATTCTGTTTAGCATAAACATTCATTAGTGAAAAAAATCAATTCCATGAATTTTATCAACTAATCTGAGGGGGCTGCCAGATGGAACCGGCATTTAAATTGGATGGAAATATTTGTTTAAACCCAATAGTTCTCTTAAGATGAAGTGGATCCTCATTATTCCGGGGAAAGGTCATAAAATGATTGGAAATAATACTTGGACTAAATTTTATACAATCTTTC